>LQAG01000038.1_pt1 | contig 76802 bp, 103 predicted proteins | sample 1535801 | NCBI WGS metagenome assembly LQAG01 (sample SAMN04331584, study PRJNA305678) | bioreactor metagenome | isolation source: bioreactor_3 inoculated with Wadden Sea sediment 1st replicate of a... | place: Germany:Bremen
GCCCGTGTTTAATATTGCTGACCTGAATTAAGAAGAAGAGTATGAAAATTTCTGAATTGCTGAATCCAAAAGCGATCGTAGCCGATCTCCAGGCTAAGGATAAAACAGGGCCTGACTGAGTTGACGGAGGCTCTGATAGCATGTGAACCGGAGTTGAAGCGTGACGATGTTCTTGCCGTCCTGCAGGAGCGCGAGAAGCTTGGAAGTACAGGAATCGGCGATGGTGTCGCCATACCGCATGGAAAGTTGGCGGGTATTCCTGAGTTGAAGCTGGTTTTTGGACGAAGCCTCAATGGAGTCGATTTTGAATCGATGGACGGTCAGCCTGCTTATCTGTTCTTTCTGTTAATCGCTCCGGAGGAGTCGGTTGGAGTCCATCTGAAAACACTGGCACGGATTTCCAAGTTGCTGAAAGATTCCATTGTCAGAAAAAAATTGATGGACGCTGTCGACCAACAGGAGATTTATCAGATTATTCTGGACGAGGAAGCCTGATCCCTTCGCTCATGCGGCTTCCAGATCCTCTGACACTTATTGATGAGAGTGATCCCTTGTCAATCATGCAGGTTCCGATCTTATGCCAAAACTGACTATTCAGGAAATCCTTGAGGAAGAAGAAGCCGGTCTCGATTTGGAGCTTCTAGCGGGCTCCGGTGGTGTGCTGAACTCAATTTCAATGCCTCGGATGCAAAGCCGGGACTGGCGCTTGCCGGCTACATGGAAAGTCTTCACCCTGATCGTATTCAGTTCTTGGCTCGACGGAATTGAGTTTCTCGATAAGATGGCGCGCGAGAAGGCTGAAGAGCAGTTTCGATCTCTATGCAGGCACAATCAGTCCTGTCTTATCATTACCAAAAATCAGGATCCTCCTGACTATATGCTCAGATATGCCGAGGAGGAGAACACCCCTCTTCTGAGAACGCGCCATTTAAGTTCCATTTTTATTGCGCTTTTGACCCGCTTTCTCGAAGAGCGCCTGTTGCCGACGTCCACTCTGCATGGTGTCTTGGTTGACGTCCTTGGGATTGGCGTTCTGATTCAGGGAAAAAGTGGTGTTGGCAAGAGTGAATGCGCTCTGGAATTGATTTTACGCGGACATCGATTAGTCGCAGATGATATCATCAAAGTTCGCTTTAAACTGCCGTCGGTTGTTTTTGGTGAAGGAATGGACCTGCTGCATTATCATATGGAAATACGTGGTCTCGGCATTCTCAATATCAAGCACCTGTTCGGGGTTGCTGCAATTCGTGAGCGCAAAAAATAGATCTGATTGCTGAATTGGTTCAATGGGATGACGAGAAAGAGTATGATCGCCTCGGTGTCGACGAGCAGACGTTCAGTCTGCATGGTGTAGAGTTGCCTTTTGTCAGGATTCCTGTGGCTCCCGGGCGGAATATCGGCACAATTGTCGAGGTTGCAGCCAGAAATCAACTGCTCAAGGAAATGGGGTACCACAGTGCCCGCGAGTTTCAGGAATTGTTGGAAAAGCGCATGGCTGAAACAGCCCATCTTCACGCTCACTCAATTATTGGAGATGACTTGGAATGAGTCGTCGTTTGATTGTCATCACCGGTTTATCCGGATCGGGTAAAGTACCGCCGCGAGGGTCTTAGAAGATCAGGCTTTTTGTCGTTGATAATCTTCCCTGGTCATGCTGCCCGATTTTATGCGCCGTACCAGGAGAGTCTGCCCTCGGATGCTGATGTTGCAGTTGTTATCGATGTCCGCAATCGAGCCTTTCTGAAAGAATATGCTGAAACTTTCCAGCAACTTGAAGAGAGTGATTATCTCCTTGATATCCTTTTTTTCGAAGCTTCTGATGAAATTTTGCGGCGTCGCTACTCCGAAACGCGCAGGTCTCATCCCTTGGCCGCTTCTGAGACGGTTCAGGCCGGTATCGACCGGGAACGCGACCAGTTGCATCTGTTACGTGAGGAAGCAACTGAAATCATTGATACCACAACCCTCAATTCTCGTTTGCTTAGGGAATACGTGCTTGGTTTTCTGGGAACGGGAAATGAGGCTTTTCTCGTCGTCAGTCTCGAATCCTTTGGTTATCGTTATGGACTGCCCCCTGCATCGGACCTGGTTTTTGATGTCAGATTTCTACCCAATCCCCACTATATCGACGAGTTGCGTCCATTGACCGGTCTCGACCCGAAACTGCGCCAATATGTCCTGTCGCAACAGGCTTGTCAGGAATTTCGTGGCCACCTCGACCCCTTGCTGAAGTTTTTGATCCCGCACTATCGCGCTGAGGGCAAGAGCTATTTAACCGTGGCTATCGGCTGTACGGGGGACGGCATCGGAGTGTCTCTATTGTTGAAGATCTCTATCGCAGCTTTCCCGATGCTGATGCGGTGTTACGCATCAACCATCGGGATGTCAATAAAGGGTAGCCTATGATCGGCATCGTGGTCGTCACCCATGCAGGTCTGGCCGGAGAGATGTGTCATGCGGCTGAATTGATTCTTGGTCCGCTTGAAGATGTTGACGCCATAAGTATCGACCGTGACATGTCGATTGACGAAGCCAGAGAGCAGCTGGAAAAAGCGATTGGGCACGTGGGACATCAAGGGCAGGGCGTGTTGATTCTGACCGACCTGTTCGGTGGTACGCCGACCAATATCAGTTCCGATTTTCTCAAACCCGGAGAAGTGGAAATTCTGACCGGAGTTAATCTACCCATGCTGATCAAGTGCGTCGGTGGTCGCTCCGGAAAGACCCTGGAAGAACTTGCAATTATGATTAAAGATTATGGCTGCAAAGCAATAATGCGCCCTGCTGAGCTGTTGAACAGAAGTTGAGATGCTATGAATCTTGTTCTTACCCGTATTGATAATCGTTTGATTCATGGCCAGGTTCTTGAGTCCTGGGTTCCCTTTGTCAAAGCAGATTGCATTCTGGTTGCCAACGACGAAATAGCGCAAAACCCTCTCAAAAAAATGATGATGCAGGCTTCAGTTCCGAGTCGAACCCGAGTCGAAATCGGTTGTATTGATGAGATCGTGAATCTGCTTCTTTCCGGCGCTCTGGATCAGTGCCGAATCCTGCTTCTGTTTGCGACCACATCTGATGCGGTGAGAGCCTTTCTGAGTGGATTGGCCTATGAAAAACTGAATCTGGGCAACCTGCACGCCGACAAGGGAAAGGCTCGGTTGAGTTGCACCGTTTTCCTTGATCCGACAGATATGGATGATTTAGCAATGCTGGATCAAGCAGGGGTGAAGATTACGGCGCGCTGTCTTCCGGCCGATGGCGAGCGGCCGTGGCGGAAGCTGATTCCGACAGTAAGGGGAGAGATTGATTACCATCGATCTGTTTCTTGGAGCCGTGGTGGCGATGGTCTGCGGATTGGATCGTATGGCCATATTGCAGTTGATGGTTTCTCGGCCTATTGTCGCCGCACCGCTGGCTGGTCTTGTGCTTGGCGAACCAATGGTCGGATTGAACATAGGAGTGTTGGTCGAGCTGTTGTGGTTGGCGCGTCTGCCCGTAGGGGCCGCCGTTCCACCAGATGATACTCAAGTTGCTGTTGCAGGCACTGTCATCGCCATTGTCACAGGTCGTTATCTGGAAGCGTCTGGTGTCGAACTGATTCTGCTGGTCTTGCTTGTTGCCATTCCTTTGGGAAAGGTCGGACAGTATTTTGATCATTTGCCCGGCATTACAATGTGTATCTGCCAGGAAAGTCGATCAGGCTCTCGAGCGGGATTCCCTGGCGGTAGCGGAATGGCAACATCTACGTGGGCTGATCAGTTTTTCAGTTGCCGCAGTGTCCACCTATTCACTGATCCTGCTGGGTGGTTTATTGCTGGTCCCCTTGCTCTGGCCTGTGGTCAAGGGGCCATTAGCCTATTCTGGGGGGTGGTTGGCCCTGGCATTGCCGCTGGTGGGTATTGCGGTCATTCTGGGAACGATTAATGTCAGCCGGGCGATCACTCTGTTCTGTGCCTCGTTCGGAATGGCTTTCTTGCTTATGTGGCTGGTGTGATTCATGGCATTGTCCTGGAAAACGCGATTACATGTCTGGTTCCGGCTTCTTTTTCTTCAGGCCAGTTGGAACTTTGAACGGATTCAGGGGATTGGATTCTTCTATGCACTCCTCCCCGGTTTGAGGAAGGTTTACTCTGAGGATGAACTCTCTACGATAGGCCGACGGTACAGTGCCTATTTCAACACTCATCCCTATCTGGCGCCACTGGTGGCCGGTGCTGTTTTAAAACTTGAAGAAAACAATGTCGTCGAGCAGTCCACTCTTATTGATGTCGACGATTTTAAAGAAATGGTCGCTGCTCCTTACGCGGCTATTGGAGATGCCCTGTTTTGGGGAGGCTTGCGACCCCTGGTGGGCGGCATTGCCCTTTTTCTTGCAGTTAAAGGTATTCTCTGGGCGCCGCTGATTTTTCTCCTGCTCTATAATATCGCTCCACTGTGGTTTCGTATCGTTTTTTTTCAACGGGGATATCGTCAGGGGTTAAGGTCGGTTGAATTTATTCAGCGTCATAACCTTCCGGATTGGGCTATTCACACGAAAGAGGCTGCCGTTGTTGTTCTTGGTGGACTCAGTGCTTTCATGGTTTTAATCATCTCAGCAGCAATGAGCTTCCGGTCTGGCTGGGATTGTTGACGTTGATCCTATGATTCTTATGAGTCTGACGGCTCGTAAAGGGGTATCGACACTGCTGTTGATAACCATAACATTAACAACGATATTCCTGGGCGGTCTGTTCTGGGCGGATGTCGTACAATTTTTAACGCTGTAAGGGTTTTGTCGCCGCTATGTTAAATCGTAATTTTACAATTATAAATCGACTTGGATTGCATGCCAGAGCCGCTGCTCAGTTTGTTAAAACGGCGAGTCAGTCAGCGCGGAAGTCACCTTGGCGAAGGATGATATAGAGGTCAACGGCAAGAGTATTATGGGAATACTACTGCTTGCTGCGCCGAAAGGAACTGAAGTGTCCGTCGTCGTTGACGGGAGTGATGAAGAACAGGCCATGAATGTAATTGCTGCATTGATAGAGGATGGTTTTGGCGAAGATTAATGTTGCAGAAGACACCTACCTGGTGGGGATCGGTGTGTCTCCCGGTATCAGCATCGGTGAGATCAGTATTGTTGACCAGAGGCCTCTGATCAATGAAGCTCTGATCGGTGCGGACGATGTCGGCAGTGAGATAGAACGTTTTCACGGCGCTGTCGAAGAGGCTCGCGACCAACTCAACAGGATCAAGGACAAGGTTTCACAAAAACAACATCTGCGCGAACATCTTTATATCCTCGACACTCACTTGCTGATCCTGAATGATGAGATGCTGATCCAGAATACCGAAGAGGCGATCCGTGGATTACTGAATGCTGAAAGTGCGCTCAAGAGTGTGCTTGATCATCTGCGTTCCCTGTTTGACAATATTGAGGACGAATACCTGAAGGAGCGGCGTTCCGATGTCGATGCCGTGGGTGAGCGGTTATTGCGTATCCTGACGGGGGTCAGTGAACGGTCGATCGGCAAGATCGGCAGTAAATCGTTGATTGTCGCTCACGAATTGTCACCGGCAGAAACCATGCAGATGGATCGGTCGAAAATACTCGGCTTTATTACCGACAAGGGAGGGAGAACCTCGCACACGGCAATTCTGGCACGTTCTCTGGGGATTCCCGCTGTTGTTGGCCTTGAGTCTGTTACGGCGCTTGTGAGTGATCATCTGCCAGCGATTATCGATGGTTCCACCGGCATTGTCATTCTCAATCCGTCGACCGAGACCTTCAAGGAGTATCTGACGCGAAAACAGCGCTATGAATTTCTTGAAGAGGAGCTTGACCTGTACCGGGAATTACCCGCAGTTATGACAGACAATGTCAGAATCTCTTTGCGGGCAAACCTGGAAATGGCCGATGAATTCTGCCTGGCGGAAAATATGCGGCTGAAGGGGTCGGCCTCTATAGAACTGAGTTCCTGTTTCTTGGACGCAGTGAGCCACCAACTGAGCAGGAACAGTATGATGCCTATTGCGATATCCTGAAAGCTGCCGGTGACGAGCTGGTAACGATCAGGACGTTGGATATCGGCGGCGATAAATTTGTTCCTGAACTGAATCTTGAAGATGAAGCCAATCCGGCAATGGGATTGAGAGCGATCCGTTTCTCTCTGCGTGAAGAGGGGTTGTTTCGCACCCAGTTACGGGCGATTTTAAGAGCTTCCGCCGTCGGCAAGGTGAGATTGATGTTTCCCATGATCAGCGGTGTGGCCGAAGTGCGTGCATGCCGCCAGATATTGAAGAAGGTCATGCGTCAACTGGATGGATGAGGGGTCGTCTACGATTCGGATATCAAAATTGGTATCATGATAGAGACTCCGGCGGCAGTGATGATTGCTCACCTTTTAGCTGAAGAGGTTGACTTCTTTTCCATCGGGACCAATGATCTGATTCAGTACACACTGGCCGTTGACCGGGGAATGAATTTGTCGCTTATCTCTATGATCCTCTTCATCCTGCGGTTTTAAGAGCGTTGAAGGCTGTTTGTGATGCGGCTAATCATGCTGGCATTCCTGTCTGCATCTGCGGTGAAATGGCGGGAGAACCTCTTTATGCGATGGCTCTGGCCGGATTGGGATTGCATGAATTTTCCATGAATCCGTCCTGTATCCCGAGGGTCAAACGCGTGTTGCGCCAGGTCTCCAAAAAAGAAGGAGAAGCCTGGTTGAAAAGTTGTTGGCAATGCCGGTCAGTAAGGATGTTGCCAACGCCATCGACAGGGAAATGAGGGCACGGTTACCCGATATTTTCATACAGCCGCTGATATAAGGATCAAATCTGACCCGATTTGAAAATGTTTGACTCATCAATGCTGAACCCTTTAGGATGTTCGCTGCATTGAACCCATTCGTGTACAACGGAGGAATTAATCATATGTCTATGACCGACTTTTTATTTACATCTGAATCTGTCAGTGAAGGGCACCCGGATAAGGTTGCCGACCAGATTTCAGATGCTGTTCTTGATGCTATTCTGACTCAGGATCAGAGAGCCCGTGTCGCCTGTGAAACAATGGTGACAACCGGCATGGCCGTAATCGCTGGTGAAATTACGACAACTGCTTATGCTGACTTACCGGCGATTGTCCGTCAGACGATCAAGGATATCGGCTATAATGATTCCGAAATGGGTTTTGATTACAAGACCTGCGCTGTGCTGACCTCAATTGATCAGCAATCTCCGGATATCTCTCAAGGTGTCACCGCTGGTGAAGGGCTGTTTAAAGAACAGGGAGCAGGCGATCAGGGTCTGATGTTTGGTTTTGCTTGTAATGAAACACCCGAGCTGATGCCGATGCCGATTACTTTTGCCCACCGATTGACAAAGAAGATGTCGGATGTCCGAAAAGCAGGAACTCTTGATTTCCTGCGCCCAGACAGCAAGTCGCAGGTTTCCATCCAATATGTGGACGATAAACCGAAGCGCATCGACACGGTGGTTATCTCCTCGCAGCATAAACCCGATGTCAGCCACGAAGATCTGAAAGAGGGTATTATCGAGGAGGTCATTAAGCCGATTCTTCCCGCCGAGCTGCTCGATGCCAAGACCCGTTACCTGATCAACCCGACCGGTCGTTTTGTTGTTGGCGGGCCGATGGGAGACTGCGGTCTGACCGGGCGTAAAATCATTGTCGATACCTACGGTGGCCAGGGTTCGCATGGCGGTGGAGCCTTCAGTGGTAAGGACCCATCCAAAGTTGACCGCAGTGCCTCATACATGGCCCGTTATGTCGCCAAGAACGTTGTTGCTTCGAAGTTGGCCCGTAAGTGTGAAGTACAACTGGCTTATGCCATTGGTGTTGCTGAGCCGGTTTCCATCATGATCAATACTTTCGGGACGGGAAAAATCCCGTCAAACCGGATTGCTGAAATCGTTCGAGCTGAATTTGACATGCGTCCTGCAGCGATTATTGAGCAACTGAATCTGCTTAGGCCGATCTATTGCCAGACCGCTGCTTACGGCCACTTTGGCCGTGAACTTCCGGGATTTACCTGGGAAATTACAGACAGAGTGGAGTCATTGCGCGAGCGGGCCGGACTGTAGGTCGTCGTCTCCCTCTGGGAGAAACTGAAAGGCAGGTTGCTCAAGCCCTGATACAAAAAGCCCTCTGAGCTGAACGCTTCAGAGGCTTTTTTGCCCCGCCTGAATGAAAAAAAGATCTCGATGATGATCTTTCAATCAGTGGAGTTGAGACAGGACGGTGTGCTCAAGTAAAATTTTAAGACCGATAGCTATCAACAGCGCCCCCCGGCAACTTCAACCCGCGATCCCCAGACCGAACCGAGACGGCGGCCTAAAAGCATTCCCGCAACGGTCAGTGCCCCTGCGGTCAGTCCGATCAGCAGAGCGGGTGTCCAGATTTTTACTCCGAGAATGGCAAGGCTCAGGCCAATGGCCAGGGCATCTATACTGGTTGCAATTGACAACATGACTAAAGAAAGGCCACGAGTTGGATCGCCATGGTGAGGTTTGTCCTCATCATGATTCATCGCGTCCTTGAGCATTTTCGCTCCGACGCAAAAAAGCAGGGTAAATGCAACCCAATGGTCGAAAGCTTCAATCTGTTGCCGCAGGTTGATCCCCGCCAGCCAACCTAAAATCGGCATCAGAGCCTGAAAAAGGCCAAAGTGGAATCCAAAGCGGAACAGGTGGCGACCCGTCAATTGGGGGAGTGTCAAGCCCGCTGCCAGAGCGACAGCAAATGCGTCCATTGCCAGAGCGACAGAAATTCCCAAAAGGGTTAACATATCCATAATTGTTTTGGCTCAAGCTGTAAGTGGAATCATAGAAAAACAGGCCATTAAGAGAGCTTGTACGGGATAGATGAAGCGTAGCGTAGGAGTCAGACTGAAGACCCACAGGGGATATGGCCGCTAGCCGTCATATCCCCTGTGCTTGTTGCTCCGCTTTACTCTTCTATGATTGTACAGGACTCGATAATGATCGGTTCTTGAGGGACATCCTGGTGATAGCTCTGATTTCCAGTGGCTACGCTGGCGATTTCATCAACCACATCCATGCCTTCGACAACCTGCCCGAAAACTGCGTAGCCGTAGCCGTTTGGAGTTTTATTCTGATGATTGAGGAAGGTGTTATCGACCAGGTTGATAAAAACTGACTGGTCGCACTGTCCACAACTTGGGTTCGGGCCATGGCGAGACTGCCGCGGACATTTTTAAGGCCGTTGTCAGCCTCATTTTTGATTTCTGCGGCTGTTTTTTTCTGAGCCATATCTACCGTAAAGCCACCGCCCTGAATCATGAAATTAGGGATAACGCGATGAAAGATGGTTTGCTTGTAAAATCGTCACGGACGTAGCTTAAAAAGTTTTCAGCACTGATCGGTGCTGCCTCAGCATTGAGTTCAATGATCATCTCGCCTTTATTCGTCTGCATTTTAACACGTGGTTGCCCCATTTTTTCTCCTTGTCTGTATGGACATTCAGATAGTTTTCTGATGACTGGCTTCAGGCAGGGGCTATAATGCCGTGATCTGCAGGTAAAATTCAAGCAGGATTTGTGCTCCGCTTTTCTTTATCGATAAGAATGATCTGTTGTTGTCCCCGTCGCAGCATCACTGTAAATTGGTCGTTGGGGACCGGCTTGCTGAACAGATAGCCCTGATAGATCGTACAGCCTTTGTCCTCGAGGAAGTTGAGTTCGAATTCGGTCTCCACTCCCTCGGCAATGACTTTCAGGTCCAGGTGCTTTGCCATGGAGATGATGGTATCGACGATGGCGGCGTCACTGGCATCTGTTTCAATATCACGGACAAAAGACTGATCGATTTTAAGCACATCGAGGGGCATTTTTTTCAAATATGCAAGGGATGAATAGCCCGTTCCGAAATCATCGATCGACAGTTCGAGACCGAGCTCTTTCAACCCCTGCATTTTTCAATCGTATCGACTATGTTGTCTATAACCATTCCTTCAGTCAATTCAAGCCCCAGCTTAGAGGGGTTGGCGCCAGTTTCATCCAGGATTGCCTGGACCTGGCTGATAAAATTGGGCTGACGGAACTGGCGTGGGCTGACGTTGACTGCAAGATGTCTGATTTGCAATCCCTGCTCTTCCCACATTTTTAAATGTTCGCAGGCAGAGCGAAGAACATATTCACCGATCGGCAGTATCAAGCCGGTCGCTTCTGCAATGGGGATGAAGGTTGCCGGGGAGATGAAGCCTTTTTTAGGATGAAACCAGCGAGCCAGAGTTTCGGCACCGGTGATTTCTCCACGTCCATTAACCTGCGGTTGGAAATAAAGACTGATTTCATGACGGTCCAGGGCAAAGCGCAACTCTTTTTCAATGGCCAGCCTTGAGTCGGCTGCTGCCTGCATGCTGGGAAGAAAAAACCTTATTGTGTCGCGGCCATCATCCTTGGCGCGATACATGGCTGTATCGGCATAGCGCAAAATATCGTTGCCGGATTCCTGGCCTTGCAGTCCTGTCGGAAACATGGCGACACCGATACTGGGGGTCACATGAAGCTCATGTCCTTCGATCCTATAGGTTTCAGCCAGCCGGATTTTAATCGATTCCGCTTTATGCTGGGCTGCCGCCGCTGCCTGTTCCTGATTTGTCCCAAGATCCGACAGCAGCATGACGAATTCATCCCCTCCGAGGCGGGAGACGGTATCTTCCGCCCGTAAATCGCTTATCAGCCGACGTGAAACCTCTTTCAGAAGAGCGTCACCAACCGGGTGGCCGAGGGAATCGTTGATATTTTTAAAGCGGTCGAGATCCAGATAGAGCATTGCCCCATAATGGTCATACCGCCGAGCTCTGGAAATGTTCTGTTCAAGGCGATCAAGCAGAAGACGTCTGTTTGGCAGTTCCGTCAGGGCATCGTAATAGGCCAGATACTCGATCCTGGCTTCCGCCTGCTTTCGCTCCGTTATGTCACGTAACGTTGCACAAATGCGTTCCTCTGACGTTCGTGTGCCGCTGTGATAACTGGCATTGAGAGAACATGGGATCAGCGTCCCGTCTTTATCCTGGAGGTAAATTTCATAATCGGTTATCCTATCTTCATTTTTCAGGCGTGAAAAAAGATGTTCACGATCTCTCAGACTGGGAAAAATCTGTGCGATGTTTGTGTGCAGAATCTGATCGCGGCGGTACTGCGAAAAATTGGAAATGGAAGGGCTGACTTCGGTGATCTGTCCATCCATATGCAGTTCAAGATAAACATCTTGAAGGCTTTCAAAGATCGATCGATATCTCCCCTCACTCTCCTTCAACTTAACATGTGATTGATTGAGATCCTTGATTGCTTTTTGTAATGCTTCAGTTCTACGCGTCACTTCTTCTTCGAGGTGTTCCTGGTAGGCGCGGTTTTCGACAATCAACCGCGATCGCTCCAGGGCCTGATTGATTGCATGGATAAGGACCGACATATCCTGAATCGGTTTCAACAGGTAGTTCCACGCCCCCCGCCTGATTGCTTCTATGGCATCACCGATAACACCTGTACCGGAAATGACGATGACCGGGGTATCTGGAGAAACTTTATGAATTGTCTCAAGAACTTCAAGACCGTCAATTTCAGGCATGCGCAGATCGCAAAGCACCAGATCCGGTTTTTCACTGGCAAAATTTCGAGTCCTTCACGACCATTACAGGCCTCAAGAACCTGATAATCAAAATCTTCTAGAAACAGTTTGAAACTGTCGCGGATATTTTCTTCATCATCAATAGTTAAGATGACCTGTTTTTTTTCTGTGCTCCATAAATGAATCCCTGTGCCTATATCTCCCGGGGTGCTGTGTCGGAATGGTAACGAACCTGTCGGGCTGGTTGAAGTTATTTGGATTCTCATGTACTGGAGTCTAATATTATGACGCGGGAAAACCTGTTAGTCAAATTTAATTTTTAAAAAATAGTATTGATGCTAATTATTTATCCTCTCTTGGGATAGCGTGATAGAGCTTCATTCTATAAGCTGGCGGCTGCTTCAATCATGACAGATCACCGGTAAGCGTTTGGAGAGTAAAAAGCTTGGGATTGATTGTCTTGACGGTTTCTATGAGCTCGATGAATTGGGGATAGTCGATATCTTCTTCTATTTCGGTTCCTTGAAAAAAGCATATCCCTTCGGCAGTTCGCTGGGCTGATTGTTATGGAGCAGAGAAACATCCACCAGATCATTAATCCGCCCACTGGTTTCCCATGGGTCACGGTAGTTGAATTGACGGGCGATTACGTGGAGGGCCAGTCCGTTGCCAAAAACTGCCTTGACCTCAAATGAAAAGTCGCGTGGAGAACCATAATGATCATTACGTAAATTGCGACTTCTCGTGCGAGCACCATGCTTTCCAGTTCCTGTTGAACAATCTCCTCTGACATCGGACGTTGCCGTTCCATCAGTCCTCCTTCATTTCAAGTTTTAATTCAAGTCCCCAGTCAACCGGCTTACGGCCGTCTGGGGAAATAACCCAGAGGGTCGGGATGTCCGACTGCTCAGGCGCGGGGCCGTAGCCGTCGGTCAGATAGATTATGGCTGCCGGACGGGGTTGCATTTGAGACGCGTATTCAAATACCGGTCTCAGGTCGGTAAAGCCGCCGCCGCGATAAACTTCGGCGATCTGTGCCTGGCCGCTGAAGCAGTGCACCTTTTGAATTCGGCTGCCGGAGTAAAGGACCGTGATGCGACTTTGACGGCTGCGGGATATCTGCATCAATTCTTCAGCAAAGGCTTCCCGCAATGGCTGGGTATCGGTCGAGTCGCTGACATCAATACCGACAACCATGTTCAGCAGCTGTTGTTTGCGAATCCCTGGTGTCGCATGGCCAAAGCGTCGGTGTGCACGTTTCCATGTTCCCGTTCTTCCAACCCTTCCAGCCGTCCCGACAAACTGGCGTAAAATCTGCTGCCAGGGAATAACCGCAGGTTCAGATAGTGTTGCAGGAGCTGTTGCAATTCACCGGAAACCTCACCCTGACTACGTTTCCAGGCTGTCTGAACCATCTGGCGGACAACTTGCTCGGAGAGTGCCTTTGGTGTGCGATCGGCTTCATTCCAATAACAATGATCATCAACTGTATCCTGTTGATCGGTGCCGGATTCACTTGCGCTGTCCAGGCTGTCAGTTTCTCCCTGCTCCGCGCTTCTCTGCTCTCCGACGCCCGGGCTCTGCAGACTTCCCAATTCCGGAAGCAGGAGCAGTTTGGCGTAGTACTCCTCAGCTGAAAGACCGGCAGGGAGCCGAAACCTTTGGGGGTGGGGTTGCTTCCGGGGGCAGGTTTTCGATTCCCGGGTTGATAGCGAGATCACATGCCAAGTCCCAAAGGCGCGAATGGCGTTCTTTTCGACGGCTGGGATGAAGATGGAGAATATGTTTGATCAGGTGTTCAAGCAGTGCTTCCTGCTCGGCAGCAGAAAAGACGGCAAAGTGATCGGGATCGATGGCAAGAGTTGGAACTGCATCGGCAAGAGTGACTGCGACGCCTTCCTTCCGCAATGGCGGCGGCGGCGAAATTGAAGCAGAAACTGACCGTAAAAGGGGCGGTGTTTCAGCAACCGGACGATTGTGTCTTGCAGAACGCGCATGGGTCAGGCGACATCCTGGCTGATTTGGCGGATCGCTTCCAGAATCGTTGAGTCATATTTATCCTGGCAAAGGACATCGGCAATGAGAGGGATTCGCAGTAATGATTTCACTAAACCAAAACGCATATCACGGGGCAGGACGGCGATATAGGCGACCAGATTGTCCTGTTGGCTCTCGTCCAGTTGCGGTCGCGCTTGCAGAGTTGTCACCAGATCACTCATGGTTGCCGCCTGGATATCATCACGCTGTTGCTCAGCTTGAGGGGCAACGTCGAGCCAACGGTTGATAATGTCATCGGCGACTAACGGCTTTTGATGTCGCTCTGCACACCACTGCAGAAAACTGACGGCGGCTTCACGACCAACGACCCCACTGTAAACCTCCATTTCCAGCTCTTTGGGGAAACGACAGTTCTCTTTGAGTTTGCTGATCATTTCCCAGGCGCGCTCCGAGGGTTCAACCTGCATATCGAAACCGGCAATATTGGTCGATAACAGTTGCTGGTTGGCAGCGATGAACTGACGTACCTGCAGATCAAATCCATGGCTATGGGCAAACTGAGACCAGCACTCGACGTCGGTTTCCACTTGGATAACGATCATGCGATCGAGCAGTGCACGATCGAGCGGGGCCACCTGATAACTGCCGTCCGGCGGGTTGATGGCAACGACGACACGATGCTGTGGAGCCAGTTTGTGGGTGTGGAGTGCGCGCTGCTGCCCTTCATTCGGCGGCTCGACAAATTGAAAGATCGCCTGCAGGGTATCTTCCTGTTGAGCACGGTTCAATTCATCGCAGTGCACAACCGTAGGCTCCGCCTGGTCCTCAGGCCACCATCCGGGACGCGACCAGTGCATGGTCTCTTCGTCGCGATAGGGGATGCCAACCAGATCCCCAACTTCCATTTGCCCTAATCTTAAGGGACGTAGTGATGTGATATTTCACGACAGACCTGTATGATTCCAGCTGTTTTCCCAACGCCGCGGTGGCCGACGACACAGGGAGTCAGATCGGTTTTCGTCAGAATTTCCTTGAGTACCGATTTCATCTGTTCAATGTTCATTTTCAGAGCTCTCCAGTATATAAAACTTAAGTTGTCAGCTATTGATAGCATAGACTCAGAATGCCACGCAAGCCGCCAGTTATAATCTGAAAAAAGCGAAAAATGTCGTCAGAACTTTGCCTTTCGGAGGATAATCGACAATAATACAAACGGTACTGTCTTAAGGAGCCAGATGAATGCTGCGAATTAACCGTTACGTTTCTCTGATTGTCTTTTTGGGGGCCCTTTCCTGGGTTTCACCGGTTTGGGCCGTTGATCTCGCGGATCTGGTCCGTCGAGTCGAACAGCAGTATATGGGGGAATCGTCCATATCCACAGTTGATATGACTGTTGTGACCGGACACTGGGAGCGTCATCTGACGATGGAATCATGGTCTTTAGGGCGGGATTACTTTCTCGTTCGGATTCTGGCCCCGGCGAAGGAAAAGGGCGTTGCAACCCTAAAAGTTGATCGCGAAGTCTGGAATTTTCTACCTAAGGTCGACCGGGTGATTCGTATTCCTCCCTCTATGATGGGCGGTTCCTGGATGGGCAGTCACATCACGAATGATGATCTGGTCAAGGCGAATCATATCGACAAAGATTACGATTTCTCTCTTCTGGCTGAGGATAACGAGCAGTGGACTATTGAAGGAATCCCCAAGCCGGAGGCGCCGGTGATCTGGGGAAAGATCATATACCAGATTCGCAAAGCCGGGCTGATCCCATCGGTATTGACTATTTTGATGAAGATGGGATCCTGATCCGCAAGATTTTATTTGAAGATGTGCAGACGGTTGGCGACCGGACCGTGCCATTAAAGATGACCGTTCTCCCGGTGGAAAAGCCGGAAGAAAAACGGTGATGCACTATCGAAATCTTGAGTTTGATGTCGACCTGACGCGAAGTTTCTTTTCCCTGGCCCAGCTGAAAAGAAGGCGCTGATGATTGTTCAACTGGCTATGCGGAATATCTGGCGCAATCGTCGCCGCACCTTGCTGACGTTGTCGGCAATGATTGTTTCCTCGGCTCTTCTGATTCTGGCTCTCGGGGTCTTTTCCGGGATGTTGCGCGATATGCTGGCGACCGCAACTGAGCAGTATTATGGCCATCTGGTGATCAATGCGCGTGATTATCAGGATAACCGTGATATGTATCGGTTTTTTTCCGCTGAGCGGTTGCCTGATTTTCTCAATCGCAGTGAAGCCGTCCGTGGTTATTCTCCCCGCCTGCGCAGCTTTGGGCTTCTTTCTCATCTTCAGGATAGTGCTCCAGCCGAACTGCTGGGGATTGTTCCGCAGCAGGAAACTGAAGTCACCGGTCTTGAGGACGCGTTGACTGATGGAGATTATCTTGCCGCTGATGACAGGGATGGCGCTGTCATCGGTGCTGGGCTGGCTCGTCGATTAAACCTGGTTCCCGGAGATACGTTAGTGTTTGTTACTCAGGCTGCTGACGGTTCGATCGGCAACGATCTTTTGCAGGTCAGGGGGATTTTCAGTACCGGTGATGTCGGTCACGACACGCCCTGGTTCTGGTTCCGCTCGCATGGCTGCAGGCGGTTCTGGCTCTGCCGGGGCAGATCCATGAAATTGCCGTACGGACCGATCAGCCGTTGAACGCGTCCACTCTTGCCAGTCAATACCGTTCGGAACTGCCGACCGGACTGGAGATCATGGATTGGGGACAGATGCTGCCGGAGATGCGTGAGGTTGTTGCCAGTTACAACGTGTCACGCCTGATTATCGTAACGATCCTGTATATTGCCACCGGATTGGGGATTCTCAATACCTTTTCATGTCGGTGATGGAGCGGACGCGCGAGTTTGGTGTGCTGATGGCGGTTGGAATGAGACCGGGACAGGTCCGTCTTATGGTTCTGATTGAAACTTTGTACATGGGGGTGTTAGCTTTGATCTGCGGTGTGCTTATCGGTCTGGGGTTGAGCTTTTACATGGCTGTGATCGGCATCGATCTGTCGGGAACCCTGACCCCGATTACCTATGCCGGAGGAACAATCCTGCCGCGCCTGCATGCGGTTATCGAGCCGGCAAATATTATTATCCCGGCAATCTGCCTGTTGCTTATCTGCCTGTGTGCCGGATTTTTCCCGCCAATCGAGCGGCCAGAATGCAACCGGTCGTTGCGATCCGGGAGGATTGATGGAACTCCTTTCTCTGGCCTGGAAAACCTCTGGCGCAATCGCCGTCGTACCTTGATCACCCTGGCGGCTCTCAGTTTCAGTCTCATGCTGATTCAGGCTGTTCACAACCTTTCTTTCGGTGTCTACAGGACGATGATCGACAGTGGCGTGCGTGCCGGTACGGGGCATCTGGTTGTTTATCAGCAGGGCTATCTGGGTAGTCGCGATGAGCGTCTGACGTTCAATCCCGGTTCATTGACTGAAGAATTGAGTCGGATAGATGGTGTTCAAGCCGTTTTGCCGCGTCTTTATCTTCCCGGTCTGGCACAGTCGAGCCGCGAAAGCCGCGGTATCTTGCTGACTGGTGTCGTTCCCGATATGGAAAAAAGCTGAATCCTTTTATCCGGAACCTGGCTCCCGAGCAATGGTTGCAAAGTCTTGACGGAAGAGAAGCGATTCTGGGCAGTCGCTTGCTTGATGAATTGCAGTTGAAGCCGGGGAATAAATTTGTCGTGACCATGCAGCACCAATCAGGTGAACTGGTCAGTGAAATGTTGCGTGTCCACGGAGTTGTGACAACTGGAATAAAGACTGTTGACCGTACTTTACTGATGGTCGGGCGAGACAGGGCCGCCGCTCTGGTCGGCATGGAGGGTCGCATCCACGAACTGGCTATTATGCTGGAGGACCAATCTGTCGAGAACACAGTTTATCCCCTTCTGCAACAGTTGCTGCAGGGGCGCGATGATCTGTCTGCCTATTCATGGGAACAGGCTATGCCCAATTTGTATAACGCCATTCGACTCGATTATGCCAGTCAGAAGTTTATTTTGTCATCATGATGATGATTGTGGCCATCGGTGTCGTGAATACCCTCCTGATGTCCGTCATGGAGCGCTTTCGCGAGTTCGGGGTTATCCTCGCTGTTGGCGCCAGTGCCACAAGGCTGCGGATTCTGGTTGTGATTGAAGCGCTGTTGCTGGGCTGGTTCATGGTCATCGGACCGTCCTCGGCGCTCTGGCGACCTGGTACCTGGAAGCGGTCGGGATTGATATGCGGACCTTAGTCAGTGAAAATCTGGAATTCGGCGGAGTTGTCTTTGATCCGATCCTGCGAGCCGCTTGGGATGTTGTCTGGATGGTGAAAATCTCTTTTTATCTGCTTTTTCTCTCTTTATTAGCAGCGGTTTATCCGGCGATCAAGGCCGGTAGGATCAGCCCGGTTGCAGCAATGCGACATCATTGACGGAGGGCGCAATATGAAGGGTGGGACATATTCACATGGCATTGATTGAATTGAAGTCGGTCAGTAAAATCTATCCTGTCGGCAACCAGGAAGTTGTCGCCGTGAAGGACTTCAGCCTCGATATAGACAGGGGGGAATTCTGTGTTCTGGCCGGTCCTTCAGGGAGCGGCAAGACAACTCTTCTCAATATGATCGGTTGTCTTGACCAGCCCAGCTGCGGAGAGGTCTGGTTGGATGGAGTTCATATCTCGGCGGCGGATTCCAGGACACTGGCAGAAATACGTCTCAATAAGATCGGATTTATCTTTCAGTCTTATAATTTGATCCCGGTTTTGACCGCAGCGGAAAACGCTGAGTTCACCCTGATGCTTCAGGGCGTCAGCAAGCAGCAGCGGCGTTCCCGGATAGAGCAATTATTTGCCGAACTGGGGTTGTCGGGACTGGAAGATCGCAGACCGTCTGATCTGTCTGGAGGCCAGCAGCAACGTGTCGCCATCGCCAGAGCGATCGCATCCCATCCCGCTGTTATCCTGGCTGACGAACCGACTGCCAGTCTCGACTCTCATACCAGCGAAGAACTGCTGGCCGTTATGAGACAGCTTAACCGAGAGCAGGGAGCAACCTTTATTTTCAGCTCACACGATCCGTTGGTGATTGCTCAGGCGAAGAGGGTCGTGCGGTTATTGGATGGCCACCTGGAGATTGCCGAATGAGCTTGCGCCTGATTCAATTCTGGGGTGCATTACTGTTTTGTGTGATGCCGGTTTATGCTTTCGGGGGGAATTGCTCGTTGGCGGCTCGCTCAAGGCGCTTAATCTATATTACGATAATAACGTCGACAGACAACGAGGACTGCTGTCTGCAGAGACTTTTCGGCTTGATTTCACAGGAAGTAAGGGCAAAAGCTCTTTCGAACTGTCGCTGGAGCAGAAGATTCTCTGGGCCAGTCGGCCTGCAGGGAGGATTGCGGACAATTCCGTCAATCGTGTTTTCGATCTGGAAAACACCAGCATGAAGATGAAAATTGAGCGGGTTGACCCAGGTTGACCGCCTGAATATCCATGTCGAGCAGGGACTGTTCTCCTGGACGCTGGGACGGCAGGCACTTGGCTTTGGTCGCATCAGTTTGTTTTCTCCTCTGGATGTGATTGCTCCATTTCCTCCGGATGCTCTGGATGTCGATGTTCGCCCGGGAGTTGATGCGTTGAAAATGAACCGTTATTTCGGCTTTGCTGGACATCTGGGCGGGATTATCGTGCTGGGTGACGAGAAGCAACATAACAGCTATCTGCTGGCCGCCGGTGAAAATATCGGCAAGGTCGATATCCTGTTTCTCGGGGGGCGACTAAGGGGACGGTCAATGGTTGGACTGGGGCTGGCCGGTGAAATTGGTAAGGTTGGGGTCAAATCTGAAGTCAGCTGGTACCGTGGAAACGATATCGACCATCCCAGAGGAGACCGGAAACGCCATTACAGTGTTGCTGCTCTCGAAGGCTGGTACCGATTTGATAACGGTTTGGTCCTGCTTGGCGAGTATCTTTTCAATGGTCTTGGCACGCTGGACCCAGGCCTCTACCCCGCTGTTGCTGAATCTGCTCCATTGCGGGAAGGGTTGGGTTTTTACTGGGGCGGCATTACCTCTTGGTTGGGCCGTCATATCAGGTCCATCCACTGATGACTATCAACGCATTATTGATTTACAATCTCAAGGATGATTCAGCGCTGATCAGGCCTCTACTGGAAATTTCTCTGGCTGACAATCTTCAGCTTGATCTGTTCTGGATTTTTGCCGTCGGCGAAAAGCCTGATCGTGATCCCGTCTCAGGCCTCCCGGTTGTGCGCAGTGAATTCGGGGCCGCCGGAAAGAGTGGAGGAATGTTTCTGCGCTGGTATTTTGATTCGATCATCTTTTATCGAACCAGAGCCATAATGGTTTTTCCGTTTCAGCTCGTAAGATTTCAATCGCGTCTTCGTTCAGGTAAAATTTTTCACTGTAACTCTCTGCAATTTCCAACCCTCCCTGCATATCACAGGCGCCATAATTAAAGTGGTAGCTCAATTGATTGGCAACGTAGGTTGCAGCAATGACATCTTGTTCGATCGGGGTCGATTGAGGTTGATGATGCCAGCTGATGGCGTTGACGATAAAGGGAGGAAGAGCCCACCATTCCGCCAGAAACGCACCCAGCTCGGCGTGGTTAGTCGCATAGACCTTTGTTTCCGCTTCCAGCAGAGGACAATTTCTTTCCTTGGCGATGGCAATCGATTTTTCTAATCGCTTCGGAAAAAAACTGGCTGCTGCCAGCTTTCCCATGTCATGAAGAAGACCGGACACAAAAGCGCGGTCATGTTTTACCACATCTGAACTGCAGATCGATTTAATCAACAGGCGGCTGATAACGGCCGTTGCCATGGAGTGTTTTTTGAACTGGTGGAGGTCGAAACCCTGAACCTCGGGAACCGAACCGGCAATCGTTCGGTTGACAGACTCAGACAGAATCAGGTTTTCAACGATATCGGTTCCAAGAACAATAATCGCTTTTTTAATACTGTCAACCTGGAATCTCTGGCCGAAAAGGGCTGAGTTGGCCCAATGGAGGAGTGCCGTTGAAAATGAGACGTCCTGACTGATATAGTCGGCCATCTTTTCGATATTAATTTCATCTCCTGTAATGCAGGAGCGGACATTGGTATAACTTTCCGGAAGTGCGGGCATAAGGGGTACGGAATTGATCAGCGCCTGGAATTCGGGACTGTGTTTACGCTGTTGTCTTTTTGCCGCAGGGCGCTGCGCAAGATTTCTTTTAATTCCTGATCAATCCAGGGAGCGGGATAATTTGTTGAGTATGTCCTTCAACCAGCGCTTTGATGACATTTTTCTGCCGCGGTTGGGCGGTCAGGAAAATTCTGACCACTTCAGGATGATGGTCACGTATTTCCGTTTGCAGCTGAATACCATCATAATCCGCAAGCTTTGTGGCTGAGACAACCAGGTCGATTTCGGTCTTACTCAGGCATTCCAGAGCCGCCGAGCCACTTGTAACAAACCGGCATATCCACTCCTCGTCTTTAAGGAGTTTTTTTAAATCGTTAAGGATATTGATGTCTGCATCAATAAAAAGAATTTTGGCAGTAGGATCGTTCATGGCGTAGTCCTGTCTTCACATTTAAGTTTCTCTTTTGAAATGATAATTAGTAAATCGTAATTTTGCAAGGGGATTAAACAGGAATTCATTTCCATGGGAGGTTTTATCGAGCTGCATCAGTATCCCCGGGTTGCAAAGAAAGGGGATGAAGCCGACCGGGCATGTCTGTTTCTCCGGGTTGTTCTTTTGTTCTGATACGATTATCGTTATTCCATCAGGCTGTGGTCATTGACCTGCAGCGGTTCATTTACCGGGTGATCAATTGCGGTCCGCGGCTCTGGAGTTTGAGTAATTCGCAGTTTTCATAACAGATCTGCCGGAATTCATCTGAAATACGCTCATCGACGGCAGAGCTTTCCAGAAGAATATGGCTGCATCCATCGCACTCGATTGTTCTGCAGCTGCTTCATTTCGAGGTGCTGGAGGAGTGAATAAGCGCTGAGGAATTTCCCCGGCCACAGGTTCATAGAGGGTCGGTCGAATTCCGTATGCAGGGGACAATATATAGAAGTCCTGCTGATGCGGAATCAGGGTGATGTTGTTGAAATGTTGATTTGTGTTGCCGATCAGATCTGAGAAAATGGCTAACCAGCGCAGTTTGCGAGCATCGCTGGCACTAATCATCGCTTTTCTTTCCAATCGCAACGAGGCATCAATCCAATGATCGCAAGGGGCATTAATTCGTTTATGCACACTTTTTAACGACTGTGCCGGCAGGCGGCCCAGTGCCCCTCGGCGATCGAAACGTTTAAGGCTGAGAAATACCTGGGTTCCTGCCATGGTGACACGTGAACGTGCGGCATTATGTCCAGCGGAACGGATCGCTTCTAAAGCCAGATGCTCGCAAATCAGCAGGTCTGCATAGCGCCTGGCTTCACGGCTGTCGACAGCAGGAGAAAATTTTACCATCATGTGGCAGGGGACTCCACTTTCATTGAGACAGGCGGTGAATTTGGGTTGTTCTCCGCCAACTAAGGCGGTATCGTTTTCTCCGGCGATCGTCTTCTGCGCCAACTGGGGGTAGACCCACGGCTGTTCATCAACGCTTATGGGAGCGCGACTGTTTCTTGCGTCAGCAAAGTACCGGGTCAGAGAGTCTTCTCCGACCAGCAGGTTGCCCGTCTGATCGAAACCGTATTGACTTACCGCAAAGAGTCTGTTGTCTGTACTCCAGTCCAGAAGCTTTCTCGGGACCTGTAAGGCCTGACTGTAGCGCTGTGCAAAGGAGCGACCGCTATAACCGTGAAGTAGCAGATCATTCAGAAACCATGGAATCTGGGCATGGAGTTCTCCTGTACCATCTGTTGTCTCCAACCAGTACTGCCCTCCCTGGAGAGCTGTCAGGTGGCTGTGGAGGAGGGCGTCGCCGCGTGGATCAATTGTGTAGATGGGAAACTGGCTGATCTGACCATGAACTTTTCTCGGGCGGCCGTAACAGGTGGAGCGACCTTTGCCCATAACGACAATTTCGTCACCCATGCTTTGAATCAGGCGGGATAGAGTCGGTTGGCTGACATTAAGTCCCTGCATGAGCTCGCGCGGACCGAATACTCGAAGGGCCAGCATGTCACGTAATTTTTCTCTCTGCTGTTCACGCATGAAGTTCTCTCCATATGAATGACTCTCTGCATAGAAAAATAACGCATAACTCATTGAAATCAAGATTTTTAATGTTAATAGAGAATTGGAATAATTTATAACTGCATGAACGAGCGATACTGTGGGATGAGAGCGAAGGCGGGAGATTGTCGTCTGAGTATTTCCGCCCATAATAATCGTTATGGGCAGAAGTACTCAGACGAGGAAACGCAAATTTACATGCTTGAAAACCGCGCTGTTTTCTGCGTGAAATCTTACCGATGAGCCAGCCGCCGAAAAAGACACCAGCCCCGGCAAGAAACCACTGGATCATATTGGTCCGGTGAAAGCTCTGATTTTCTTCGCGCAAAACGGCCAATTCGCTGTTGAGCAGGTTATTCTGTTCAATTAACTGCTCATTTTCAGTCGTCAGATTAAGAACATTATCTGAATCTTTCAACAGTTGCTGATAGGCCTTTGTCTTCTTATCCAGTTCTTGCTGAGACTGACTGAGCTGGCTGGTTAATTTTTCAATCAGATCTTTCTGCTGGCCGGCGCTATTGAGAGCCTGGGCAGAGTCCTGACGAAGTTGCTCCAGTGTTTGCGTCAGCGAATCGACTTTTGACTGTAGGTTTTGACTTGCAGGGATTTGGGGTACTTTGTGGTAATGTACTGCTTGAGTATGAATCCTTCTGTTCCTTTTGCCGTTTTCACTTTAACGTAGGTTTTGTCTTCACTTAAAATCTCGACTGGTGTATCGCTGAGTAGACTTTCCAATACGTTGTATTGATCCCCTTTCTGGCTTCTGACCGTCACCACCAGTTGGTCCGTTACATAACGAGTCTCTGCCAATGCCTGAGACAGCGGCACGAGCAGAATTGTCAGAAAAAGTAGATATTTTATAAAAGAATTCATTGAAGGCTCCTTGGATACTTAGACATTTAATTGTTTATCCCGCAAATATTACAGTTCCAACCCATTGAATTCAAGGCTTCATTCTCATGTTGATGGTAATTGCGGCATTTGTTTTTAAGTTCTGTTTGTGTGTGGATAAAAAGGATTGGTAGTCATTTGCCGCATTTGGTTCTTGTGGTTAAAGACAAAAGGGGAGATGATTGATAGAATTAAAGAAATGCCAATAACAGGAGGGTTAGAATGAAAAAACTGTTGCTTTTATGTCTGCTTCTGATGTTGAGTGCTTGCTCGGCAGGATTGTCATCAATCTCTGATGCTGAACGTTCTGTTCGTACCGTCGAAGATATTTCAGGTCGCTCCGCTGATGTCCTTATGGCCGACACCAGAGACTGGATCGAAGAACATTTCACTGCGCAGTCAGAACCGGTTCTCCACGAAGACCAGGAAGAAGGGGTTATTGTCGGTAACGGACAGATACCCTATCCATGCTCCTGGATGTCATGTGTGACCAAAGGCGACTGGTTCGTTAAATTTGTTCTGTTTGTAAAAATAGAAGACAGTAAGGTCATGACTTCATTTCGAGAACTCCAGCTTTCTTCGCCTCCCTCGGATAACCATACGGGAATGGTCGGTCCGGTCTGGTCACAGAAAGATATGGATGCCATTCGACCCAAGCTGCTTGAATTGCATAACAGTTTGATCCGTTACCTGCAGCGAAAAGGATGAATTCCGTACCCTATCCGTTTAAATCAAAAGCCCCGATGAAGCTATCATCGGGGCTCAGTTTGATGATAAAACCCTCAGCCGGGCTCGCGGGCTGGTGCCTTCAGCGATCTGAGCGTGATTCAGCAGCGTCCGAACTCATTATCATCCAGAACCATTTGGGTTGATTGAATGCTCTCTGCCCATCCCGTCATCGGTTGGTGGACTGCGCCGTCGGTTTTACTTCCACCTCCTGCCGACTTTGACGGGCTTTCAGTCATCTGGTCCAGTGCCCGCCCTAATTAACCGATCTCATCGACGCGATTCAGATTGAGCTGTTGGCTGAGGTCGTCCCGAAAATAAAACGTCTATGAACCTTCCGTTTAATCAGAGCCGAGCATGACGTTGGAGGCTTTAATGATGGCATAGGCTGATTTACCTTCAGCCAGGCCCAGTGATTTGACCGACTCCTTGGTGACGATAGAGACAATCTGATCCCCACCGGGCAATTCAATGACGACTTCTGCGTTGACTGCACCGATCTCAATCGACTTTACAGATCCTTTAAGTGAGTTGCGTGCGCTTATTTTCATAGCATGGCCTTTCTGATCAGATATGGTCTGATCGCAATATAATAAATGGAGTTGCCGGGCTTAGATACCCAAACCAGACAAGCTTACAACACCCCTGACTTTATAAAAACACCCTGAGCTTGATTTTATGGTAAAAAAAACAGCAAACTTATCGTTGCGCCGACTGTCTCATTGTTCAGTCACCACAATAGTTGAGAATGGTTTCAATGAACCGGTGTCCATATTTGTCGAGCTTGTGTTGACCAACCCCGTTGATTTCAAGCATCGCAGCTTCTGTTGACGGAAAGTAAAAGGCCATTTCCATCAAGCTGTTATCATTGAAAACGACAAAAGGCGGTACTTTTGCTTCCCTGGCAATCTCTTTACGTTGTTGTTTCAGCAGCTCAAACAACTCTTCGTCATAATCAAGGTCGATGGCGCGTTTTTTGACCGCTTTTTGGGTTGTTGCTTTAATCCGAGGACGACTGAGTTCGAGGCGCCGCTCCCCGCGCAGGACCGGACGGGCCGCTTCTGTCAATTTAAGGACGGAATAATTGGCCACATCCTGATTGATGTAGCCTAAGTGGATCAATTGGCGGATCAGGCTCCCCCAGTTGTCCTGGCTCTGCTCCTGACCGATGGCGTAGGTTGAGAGCTTGTCATGTTTGAGATCGATGATACGTTGATTGCTTGACCCGCGCAGAACGTCGATGACATGTTTGGCCCCAAAGCGTTGGCCAACCCGATAAACGCAGGACAGGATCTTTTGAGCATCCTCAGTCGCGTCGTAACGGCTCGGTGGATTCAGGCAGATGTCGCAGTTACCGCAGTCTTCATCCCGCTGTTCACCAAAGTAGGCCAGCAGTGCTCGGCGGCGGCAAGTGAGAGGTTCCGCATAACTGATCATTGCATTCAGCTTGTGCAACTCGATCCTTTTCTGCTCTGGATTGCTGCTTTTCTCAATCAGTCCGCGGGCTATGGCGATGTCGCCATAGCCGAACAGTAACAAAGCCTCAGCCGGCAGACCATCACGGCCTGCGCGGCCGGTTTCCTGATAGTAGCTTTCGATGTTTTTGGGCAGGTCGTAGTGAACAACAAAGCGCACATTCGGCTTGTCGATTCCCATGCCAAAAGCGACCGTTGCAACAACAATCTGAAGATCGTCTTTGAGAAAGGCCTCCTGAACCGACTTTCTTTCGTTATCAGCATCCTGCATGATAGGGGGCGGCCGAGTAACCGTTGGAAATCAAACGGGCGGCGATCTCGTCGACCCGCTTACGGCTCAAAGCATAGACAATGCCGGGCTCTTCGGTATGATTTCCCAGAAACTGAAGCAGCTGTCCGCCCGGTTTCTGTTTGTCAACCACGGTGTAGCGGATATTGGGGCGATCGAAGCCGGTGATGAAGGTCCTGCCTGATTGAGCCCCAACCTGTGGATGATGTCCTGCCTCGTTTGCGGGTCTGCCGTTGCCGTGAGGGCAATCATTGGAACATCTGGAAAGAGCTGGCGTAAACGGCCTAACTGAACATATTCAGGCCGGAAATTATGTCCCCATTGAGAGACGCAGTGAGCTTCATCGACGGCAAACAGGGCAACATCGAGGTCCCCCAGACGATCAATGAAACTGTGGCTCAAAAGTCGCTCTGGAGCGACATAAATCAGATCCAGCTGGTTGTTGTGAAGTTGGGCGAGAACCTGTCGGGCTTCATCCGCCTTGAGGGACGAATTGTAACAGGCAGCCCGTACCCCGTTGGCAAGCAGCGCGTCGACCTGATCTTTCATCAACGATATCAGGGGGACACGATAATAGCGATCCTTCGCGGTGCAGGGCAGGTATCTGGTAGCAGAGTGATTTTCCTCCACCGGTCGGCATCAGTACAAAAGCGTCGTTTCCAGCAATGAGATTATCGACAATCTCCTGCTGGTACGGACGAAACTCGCGGTAGCCGAATGTATTTTGTAATGTGTCCAGGGGAGACATTTATTTTCTCGTTTCCTGATTGATCTTGATTTTATTGTTCTTTATTTGGAATGATGAATAATCATAGCATTGAAACCGACCGGTATTGTAGAAAAACAGACGTGTGATGATGTGAGTTTTTCTGCCGACCTGATCTGCTGCCAGCACAGCGCAAAACCAGGGTTTTGTCAAAGGAGAGTTCATGCTCCCCCGAAAAAAGAGCCGTCGAATTGTCATCCTTGTTATTTTCCTTTTGATCGCTTTGATGTTGTCTCCAGCGTGTGCATCAGAACGGACAGTGATTGAGCTTGGTTTATGGGACAAGACAAAGATAGATCTGCTTATCCGGCAAGGAAACGAAATTGAAACTGCTGGGGACCGGATTGCCCTGATTTCAAGAGCATTTTTGCAGACAGCTTACCGGGCCGGAACACTGACAGGTTGTGCCGATACGCCTGAATCTCTGGTTATCCGATTGGATGGAGTCGATTGTTTCACTCTGCTCGACTATGTTGAAGCGTTGCGGCGGGCAGATTCTTATTCCGATTTCAAGGCTCAATTGATCAAGGTTCGCTATCGTGGTGGTCATATTGGCTATTTGACCCGCAATCACTTTTTTACCGATTGGTTGGAAGAACATTCTGACACCATGATCGACGCCACCTCTCAAATCGGAGCTGGTGAAACAATTCGCGTTGAAAAGAAACTTAATTTAAAGGCTGATGGTGGGCTGTACCTGCCGGGCTATCCGATTGTCCGGCGCAGCATATCCTATGTTCCATCAACTTTTATGGCTGAAGATACCCTGCGACGACTGCGGACCGGTGATTATATCGGTTTCTATTCTTCCGCAGCCGGACTTGATGTCTCTCACGCCGGGATAGTCATCAAAACCCCAACCACGGTCTTGCTGAGGCACGCTTCATCAATGCCGGAAAAGCAGGCGGTTGTTGATGTAGAGCTGCTTCCCTACTTGAGAAAAACTTCTGGTTTTATCGTCCTGCGACCACTTTAACACGCCTCGATCGTCTTCGATGACGATCAATCCGTCAGTATAACCCGGTAAATTTCAGATAAATAGACCTCTCTGTCGAATTTTATATTGACCACTCGTTATATCCATTGATATATAGCGCAGGGCGCGTTATGTATTGTTTTTTATAGCGCAATGCAAGCCAATGTTTCTTTTGTGGTCTTAAGATGAAAATAAAGTTTTTCACTGCGGAACAGAATGGAATATTGAAATTATTTTAGGAGAAAGAAAGATGAGTCATTCCTGTTGTAAAATTGTCATGATCGGCCTGCTGTTGTTCGGATCAACAGCCTGGTCGGCAGCGACAGGCACCAACACAGACGAGTTCACCCTGGGTGAGGTTATTGTTACCGGAGAACATCAGGTGGTTAATCTGGCCACAACCGTCAATGAGGTCTCTTCCACCGATCTTAAAGCACGGGGAGCGGAAACGGCCGCTGATGCCTTAACGATGCTCCCGGGGTCGATGTCCAGACCGGTGGCAAAGGGCAGTCTTACGTTAATGTTCGCGGTTTCGAACAGAGTGATCTTAAAATCCTGATCGATGGCATTCCGGTTTATGAGCAATATTATCGTTCAATCGATCTGTCGCAGATCCTGTTGACAGTATGCCAAGATCACCGTTACCAAGGCGCATCGTCGGTTCTTACGGGGCCAATACCATGGGAGGGGTGATCAATATCATCACCAGGCGCGGCACCGTCAAACCAACCACTGACCTGACCGCCTCGTTCGGCGATTATGACACCAAAAATCTGTCCGTCAGTCATGGCGGTAGCCACGGGGTGGTCAATTACTGGCTTAATTACAGCTTTAGGGAAAGTGACGGCGTCCGCCTCTCTGATGATTTTGATCCCAACGGCAAGTTCGGTGTCGGTACGGAGACCGATGAGGATGGTGGCAAGATCGATGGCAGTGACTACACCAAACAGAGCGTCAATGCCAAAATCGGTTTCTTACCGAGCGAAAATACTCAAGCCTATCTGACCCTGAACTACATCAAGAATGAAAAGGGGATTCCTAATAACGACTGGCACTTTGAGGATTGGCAGCAGTATCAGATAAGCCTGGTCGGTGAACATCGCGTCAATGAAAATCTTCGCCTCAAGGCTCGTAGCTTTTATGTTGATCATAAGGATTCTCTGAAGATGTCGATTATTCCGCCAAGGACTGGTTCCTCAAATCGGCATATGACAACTTTTCTGCCGGTGGCGAAATTCAGGCTTTTGTCGATCTGCAAAGCTTGGTTTTGTCCGTATGGGGGCCAGCTTTGTTCGTGACAACAGCAAGCAGAAAGAAATCGCTGCACCGGGCGACGGTTGGCAGGATACAGGAGAGTTTGAAAGCGATACCTACAGTCTGGCTCTGGAAGATGAGCTCGAACTCGGTGAGTGGGCCGCAGTCGTTTCGGGACCAGTTGGGACTACTACGACCCGCGCCAGGCTGATGATCAGCCGGTGCCGGACGCCGACGGCGTATTCAATCCGCAGATCGGTCTTGTCATTACGCCGAACGATTCCACCAGCGTACATATGTCCGTTGGCAGAAAGACCCGCTTTCCGCATCTGAAAGAGCTGTACAGCAAAATGTCCGGTGGCAACCCGAACCTCAAGCCGCAGCAGACCACTGCGTACGAAATTGGTATCGATCAGGCGATCAACGGCAGTATGAATGCTTCGTTGACTTACTTTTACAACGACGTTAGTGACCTGATCGATAAAACCGGCAGCAAAAAACTCAACACGGTTCATTATAAAAATATCGGGGAAGCACGGCTGCAGGGGGTTGAAGCGACGCTCGATGCCGACCTGGGTGAACGGCTTGATGCGTCCTTTAATTACACTTACATGATTACGCTGGATAAGCAATCCAAACGTGAACTGGAAAGCCGTCCACGCCACCGGGCCAACCTCGACCTGCGCTACCACCTGAGAACCGGTCAGCTGTTCAGCACCCAGTTGTCCTATACCCAACGCCAGTTTTACGAGTTTCAGGCCAGCCGTAAATCAGACCCTGTCTGGACGAAGGCGCCCGACTATTTTCTGGTGAATGTGCGTGTAGAACAACCATTGCCGAAGCTGTACGGGGTTGACGGTCAATTGTTCCTGCAGGTCGATAACCTGACCGATAAGACTACGTCAATGATGACAACCTGATGGCGGGACGGACCTTCCTCCTTGGTATGCACGCGCGCTTCTGATTCTTCAGCTGTTCGGTGGCGGCTCAGGTCGCCACCGCGCCTTGGTTTTTGTCATGATCACCAACGAAATCCATATCTCGTTCTTTCAGGTCGCCGCGGTTCTCTATCTCATGAGTCTTCTGTCCCATTGCTGCAAGCGTGAACGGTGGGCTGTCGGGCTGTTGCTTACCGGTTTTACGGCTCATAGTTGCAGTCAGCTGATGCGCTGTTGGAGGTTCGGCTTCTTCACCCTTGAAGGGGCTTTTCAGATCGATTACTTTTTACCCTGGTCGCTTGCGGCAATGATCCTGCTGCACTTGTCCAGCCAGGAAGCGGGAGGCGCCCTCAGGTTTAACGGCTCTCTGGCCTCTGGCTGTCAGCAGTCTGATCGCATCTCTGTTTCCTCCCAGCGGCCACGCCCCGACACCTTTTACTCCGACCTGGACCGCTTATCTGTTCTTTATTTTTGAAGCCCTGGCCCACGCCTGTTTTATCCTCAGCGGCTGGAGGGCTCTTGAATTCCTGACGCGATCACAGCCGGAAGCCTCCTTTAACGGCTACGCGGTCTGGGGATTCGTTTTTTACAGTCTGGCTCAATTGACCGGTTGTGCCTGGGCTTATCTCGGCTGGGGGAGGGCTGTTTCATTGGGGGACGCGACATATTCATTCGGCAGCGCTCTGGTGCTGCTATTGCAGTTACCTGCATACGCCGTTTATTAAGGGTTTTCATGTGCGCAAAAGAGCCGGCTTTGCTCTTGGCGGCTCTCTGTTGGCTGTGGCGCTGTTTTTGTCCTGCCGATCATCCCGAAAAATGTCGCTCAGGTCAAGAAACCGCGGGCCGAAACCGTGAGCCAACAGAGTGCATCGCTTCCATCACCTCAGACGGAATTCCAGCAGGAGGGACTGCAATGAGACGTCTGTGGATTGTGCTGGCCAGTACGCAACTCTGTTTCTGGACTCTGAACCTGCTTTGTCTCAATCTGGTTATCGGTGGCATCTATACAAATTTTGATCGCCGCTATCGTGAACTGGACTCTGAGTTGTTTTTGTCCTGGATGACGGCGAACTTTGATGTTCACTGCTGGTGGCTGATCTCATTGATGCTGGTTCTGACGGTTCTCGGTGCCAACACCCTGGCCTGTTCAGGTCAGCGTTTGTGTCAGCTGTGGCAGCGGCGAAAAAACATCGATTGAGCACCGATCTTCTACTTCTCTGCCCGACCCTGATGCACCTCTGTTTCTGTTGATCCTCTCCGGTCACGCCCTGACCGAATTCAGTGGAGCTAAAGACAGCATCCCTGTGTTGCCGGGGCGACAGTATGATGTCGCCGGGACCCGGATTCAGGTGCTGGATGCCGTCAATCAGTTTCGGTCGGAGGGGCCGTTGAAAGGCTATTTGCAGCAGAGCCGGGCAGATCTCAAACTCACTCGCAATGGTCGGAGTCATGACGTGACGATACAGGTTCTCCAACCTTTATTCGATGCCGGAGTCACTTATCATCTGGCCCTGGCGGGAAAGGCCGACAAGGGGCGGGAACCCAGGTTGGTGATCAATGTCAAGCGGGACACCGGTCTGCCGTTGATTCTGCTCGGAAACGGCCTGATGTGTCTGTTGCTTTGCTTTTACTTTTTTTCGTACGTAAACAATCCCGAGGAGACAACCTGTGAAACGCATTATCTGTACCTTGACTATTTCTGTCTTACTATGTTCAGGCGTCATCTACTCCGGCAGGGCCGACTCAGCGGCTCGATCACCGCGTTCCGATGTGCCGCTGTTCACCATGACCGGAACGGTGAATAACCCGATGCAGTTGACCCTCGCCGATCTGGAGCAGATGCAGTCAACCGAGATCAAGATGAACGAGGTTTCCAGCGATGGAAACTATCATGGTGTGTTTGTCTATAAGGCCGTCCCGTTGCGGACCCTGCTGAATATGGCCGACATTGAACAGACCAGTACAACCTTTAACAAGCTGGTTGATTCCGTCATTGTTTTACGTGATGGTGCCGGTCGCAAGGTCGCACTGTCCTGGGGGGAAGTTTATTATCATAACCCGGCTGACGTAACGCTTGCCTACAGCGCAACACCCGTTTATCCGCAGAAACATAACTGCACCAAATGCCATGTTCCGGAAGATTACATCGACGCCATTGAGCAACTGGAACGCAAGGTTGCCATGCCGAAACTTTTGGTCAGCGGGGACTTTTACAGCGATCGTTTTCTTGAAGGCATAACCAATATCGATGTGATTGACCTGAGACCCAACATTCCGGTCGATCAGGATGCCCGCTTGCGCTCAAATCGCATTCAGGTCCGTGGCGAGGTGAAGCAACCACTGGTTTTGACCAGCCTGAAAAAGTATCCGACCATCGAAGTGACCAAAAAGGTTGTCGGCGTCGGGCGCGGTTATCACGGGCTGCATCGCTTTCGCGGAACGTCGATCAAAAATGTTCTCAGTGCCGCCGGGGTTGAACCGCGCATGGATCAGGTTGTGATGATCTGGGCTCCCGATGGGTATCGAGCTGCTTTTTTCCATGGCAGAATTGTTCATTGCTGAGCATGGCGATCAGATTATTCTGGCCGATACGGTTGACGGTGAGGCATTGGTGGAGGGAGGGGGATATCCGGGTCATGGTCGGGCCGGATAATACCGATGACCGTGATGTTCAGGCGGTCACCAACATTGAAGTGATTGATCTTTAGGTCGGGGGTTGTATGGATTGGTTGAAACAGATCGTCGACTGGGGAATTATCGGTCTGCTCGTGAGCATGAGCATTGTGGCTGTTGCTATCGCAATCGAGCGGTATAAGTTTTATCGGCAGATCGAATTGACCCTTTACCCGAGCAGAAAAGCGCTGGAATTGGCATTGACCCGGCGGTTGCATATTATTGCCACGATTGGCAGTAACGCACCCTTTATCGGCCTTCTTGGTACTGTGCTTGGAATTATGCTGACTTTTTATACCATGGGGCAAGCCGGGCATGTCGACACCAAACAGATCATGGTCGGCCTGGCCCTGGCTCTAAAGGTGACAGCGGTTGGCCTGGTGATAGCTATTCCTGCTGTGACTTTTTACAATTTTCTGATCCGTCGAGCCAAAGAACTGATGCTTGAATGGGAGGTGTTGAATGGACGAGACTGAATTTGACGCAATCAACGTGATCCCCTTTATCGATATCCTGTTGGTGTTGTTAACCATCGTGCTGGTGACCTCGACCTTCATCACGACCGGTACCCTGCAGGTTGATCTGCCCAGAGCTCAGGCTCCCCGGTTGTTACAGGCGGAATCCCTTGATTTCAGTATCAGCGATGATGGTCGGATTTTCATGGCCAAACGGCCGATCCGGCTAGAAGACATTGCTGCGGAAATAGCCGTCTACGATCGAGAAACACGGGTTATTATCCGTGCTGACCGACAGATTTCCCTGCAGCGCTTCATCGACCTGATGTCGAGCATCAAACAGCTGGGTTTCGACAAGGTCAGTTTGCTGACAGAAGCCAGCTGATCCGTTTGCAACATGAACCGATACCTTTTTCTGTTATCACGTCAGTCGGCATCCATCTGGTTCTGGTGGGTGCTGTTCTGTTTCTGCCCGGATATTTGATGCGGGTGGATGTGGCTCCATTGCTTGATGTAGACAGCCTTGAAATTGCTCAGATAGCGGCACACACCGAGGAGGACCGAGGGGAAGGCGGTGGCTTGGTCTCTGATGCCGAACAGGTCAGCCAACCGCTGCCGCAACCGCAACCGCAACCGCAACCGCAACCGCAACCGCAACCAGAACTGCAACCGGAACTGCAACCGGAACTGCAACAGGAACTGCAACAGGAACTGCAACCGGAACTGCAACCAGAATTGCAACCAGAATTGCAACCAGAATTGCAACCAGAATTGCAACCGGAACTGCAGCCGCAACCCTCCTCAGTCGCTCAAACTGGACCTGTTGCGGACTTAAACAAACAGACCGCTGATGTGGTCGAACCGGCCTTCCTGATCAGGCGACAAGCCGTAGCGTCGGGGATGCTTCTTCAAATAAACAAGGTGGAAATATTTTACAGGGGACGGCAAGAACGACTTATCTCAACAACCATTTTCATATATCCGACAAGAATCAAACGGGCGTTGCGCTATCCCCGCAAAGCTCAACGAGCCGGGATGGTCGGCCAGACAAAGGTCCGCTTTCTGATTTGTGCCGATGGCCAGATCAAGGACCTGCAAGTCGTTGAAAGTTCAGGTCATCCTCTGCTCGATAGCAATGCCTTGAAAACAGTCAGGCGGGCGGCACCTTTCCCGCCCCGCCGCTTCCTGCCGTGATTGTTATGCCGATTACTTATTGCCGGGGGTGATTTCCGGTTGCGAGCCAATGAACCCGGGTCCTTATCTTGCCGTTCGGGGTGTGGCTCATGGCTCAGGCCAGTTGGTCTGTCGCAACTCGATAACGTGGGTCTTCCAGGTTCACTTCAATCATGCTGCCGGCATTATCCAGCAGGGTTCGACATTCTTCACTCAGCCTTTAAGGCGCAACTTTTTCCCTTGATTTAAATAACGTTCAGTCAGATTGCTGATAGCTTCCAAACCGGAATGATCGCAGACACGGGAGCGACTGAAATCGATGATCACCTGATCAGGGTCTTCCTGTGGTGTGAATTGGTCGTAAAAACTCTGGATCGAACCGAAAAACAACTGCCCGCTCAGATTGTAGATCTTAGTCCCCTGGGAATCGATATCCTTGATCGAGTTGATTCTTTTCGCGCTCTCCCAGGCAAAACCAGCGCCGACACAATAACGCCGACAGCAACAGCGACGGCCAGGTCCGAAATGACCGTGACCCCGGAAACCAGGATCAGGACAAGGGCGTCGCTACGAGGAATTTTGTGAAGAATCCGCAAGCTAGACCAGGCGAACGTGCCAATGACCACCATAAACATAACACCGACCAGTGCCGCCAGGGGATCATTTCGATGAGACCTGAGGCCATGACGATAAAGATCAGCAGGCATAGAGCTGCCGTGATCCCCGACAGTCGGCCACGCCCACCCGAGCTGATATTGATCATGCTTTGCCCAATCATGGCGCAGCCGCCCATACCACCAAAAAATCCGGTCGCGACATTGGCGATTCCCTGGCCGATACATTCACGGTTGCCACGCCCACGGGTTTCGGTCAATTCGTCGACCAGGGTCATTGTCATTAATGATTCAATCAGGCCGATGGCAGCCAGGATAACCGCGTAGGGGAGGATGATCATGATATTTTCAAAATTTATCTCAACCAAAGGGACGTGAAGTTGGGCAATCCTCCCGCTACGGATGCCAGGTCGCCAACCATCCGGGTTTCCAGATTCAGACCATGGGCAAGCCCTGTAACGATGGCAATCGCCGCCAATGAGGCCGGTATGGCACTGGTCAATTTGGGCAGAAAATGGATAATTGCCATGGTTAGAAGAACCAGGCCCAGCATGAGATAGAGCTGTGTTCCCTGGAGCCATTGAGCTTTTCCGAGCGGGTCGACAGCCTTGAATTGACCGAGTTGGGCCAGAAAAATGACGATTGCCAGGCCGTTGACAAATCCGAGCATCACCGGATGGGGAATCAGGCGGACAAATTTACCTAACCTTAAGACTCCCGCGCCGATCTGGATGATTCCCATCAGAATGACGGTGGCAAACAGGTATTCGACGCCATGATCAGCAACCAGGGTCACCATCACCACCGCCAGTGCTCCGGTTGCACCGGAGATCATGCCCGGCCGGCCGCCGATGACAGCCGTGATCAATCCGACCATAAAAGCCGCATAAAGACCGATCAGGGGAGCGACTCCGGCAACAAAAGAAAAGGCAACGGCTTCCGGTACCAGGGCCAGGGCAACAGTTAAACCAGAGAGCAGGTCGTCTTTGCAACTGGCCGATTTTCGGGCAATAAATTCGAACATGGTGATCCTTTGGACATCAACTCAAGCGGTGAAACAGAATTATGAGAAACGCTGGATTCTTGCGGAGTGTGGTCTGAAAATTGATCTGTAGATTTGGCGAAAAGACGCCGACTATATGGGGAATCGGTCTGGCATGCAAGATAATAATCATCTGCAGCCAACTTTATCGTTCCTCCTGTGTCGGGAAACCTTTAGGTGAAAATCTCGTTTCATCTTCCCTGCAAATCAATTATCCTTCTTATTGATTTATTTCAGTCTCATAACTTGATCAGTCATTGAGCCATTGGAGTTGAAAATGGGATTATCTATACAAGAGCAGTTATTAAAAGCGGGTGTCGTTGACAAAAAACAAGTGAAAAAAGCTGAACATGACAAAAGAGTTCAGAAGAAAAAGAGAACCAAGGGCAAAGGTTCTTCCGCACCAGAAAATAGTGCCAAATTGCGTTTACAGCAGCAACGTGCAGAGCAGGCCAAACAGGATCAGAAGCTTAACGCAGAGCGCATGGAGCAGGAACAGCTGAAAGCCGATCGGGCTGCGGCAAAACAGTTGATCGAGAAAAACCATCAGAAGCTGGAAGTGGGAGATGAGGCTTACAGTTACGTCGATGGGGGGAAAATCCGCAAAATTTATGTCACGCGTGAAAATTCAGATAAGTTGGCAGCGGGGAAATCAGCCGTCGCCAGATTCAATAACGACCTTGTGTTGATCTCCGCCGAGACAGCAGTCAAAGTCTTGAAACGGGATGAAGCCGCCATTTTAATTTATAATGATCCCGCGGAAGCTGATGAGTATCCCGAGGAGTGGTAGTTGATTCGCTTCTTGAGGAGGACCGTTCGACGAAGTTCTCGATGCGGAAATAGTATATATGGATAGTTGAATAATTGACTTGCTTTTCATGTTTAATTGATTACCTTTCTGGTGCGTTATTTGTCCGGGAGGTTGACTTTATGCACGATGATTATTCAGAAATGAAATCGGCGCTTTGTGCTCTTAGGAGTAATGCCTACAATATTCAGGCGTTATTGCGTATGGTTCAGGAGGGGCAGGCGACCGCTGAAATATTGGAAAAAATCAACCACGTCATTGAAAACCACTTTTAAAAGGGTCGAGTCACTGGATATCGACCTTCCTGAAGCAAACAAGTTGGAACACAGAGAAATTATTGAGCGATTTAATAAAATGCGTGAGGCCTGGCGAGACGGCGTTCTTTCAGATGTCGATTATGCTGAACTGCTGAGCTACAGACTGTTCAGCCATTTTTCAACCTGTTTGAAATCATTGTTGAATGCCTATCTGGGGATGTTTTCCGTAATGAATTTAACCTCTGAAGCAGGTTTGTGGAATGTTGACATTCTGCTCCCGTTGGTGTGGCCGTTTGGCCATCATCGGCTGTATCTCCGCCGGTCGTCGAGAGATGCAGGCCGATGATGGTTACGCTCAGCGCACGATTTTTTTCAGTAGGGGGGTGCACACCCCTTTGACGCCAACCAGAGCCAGAATTGTCAAGAATGTCTTCTGGGGCCCCAAAAGGCATTTTCGGGATCAAACCATTCCCTTTCGGTGTGAATCTCTCCTGATCTTCCACCTCGACCGATGGCGATAGCCGGAATTCCCTGGCTGATGGGAATGTTGGCATCGGTGCTGCCGGGAGAGCTGAGTCTGGATTGAATATCAAGCATATTTCCGGCGGCATATGCCGCTTGGACAATTGGTTCCTGGGCTGATTGAATGCCTGCCGGCCTGTTGCCAGGAGTTCGATGTCCACCGTCAGTTGATCGCTTTTCCAGCGACTGTTTTCAGCGTCGACCGACATTTTGATAATATCCAGGATCTGCGCTTCCAGTTGCAGAAGTTCTGTTTCTCTGTTGGAGCGAATATCGATGAGCAATTCGGTTTTTTCGGCAATCGCATTGACCGATGTGCCGCCATGAACAGTCCCGACCGTGAAGGTGGTTTTCGGATCTGCAGGTGGTTGCAGGTCTGCGATACGGGCAATGGCCCTGCCCGATGCATGGATGGCGCTGGGGAGACCAAAGTCGCCGTAGCTGTGTCCTCCCGGCCCCTTGTAGCTGATTTTGTAACGATGACTGCCGGTTGCCAGATAAGTGATAGAGGAGACGCCGGTCCCATCAATTGAAATGAATCCGTCGATATCTCTGTGGTCGCTGAACAGTTGCTTGGTTCCCATCAGATCGCCAAGCCCCTCTTCACCGACGTTACCACAGAAGAGAATATCTCCCAGAGGTTCAACAGCACTCCGTTTGATCGCTCTTATAATTCCGAGCACCTCGGCCAATCCGCGGGTGTCGTCAGCGATACCGGGGCGTAAAACCTGCCATCACGTTCAATCACCTGGGTGTCTGTCCTTCAGGAAGACTGTGTCAAGGTGCGCGGCGACAACGAGTTCGGGCCGTCGCCCCCTCCCCGGATCAGACCCAGAACGTTGCCGATGTCGTCCCTGAGCACTTCATCGAGGCCAAGTTCCTGAAATCTTTTGAGATAATCGTTCGCACGAGTCTGCTCCTGGAATGTGGGAGCCGGAATTGCGCAGATCTCCTTTGTTCATCCAGGGTGCGATGGTGGTCTTCCTCGATAAAGGCCAGACCGGTTTTTATTGCGGTGCTGGATTGCAGTCGCTCAAACGTTTCTTTGACGTCGTTTGAAATTTCATATTCTTGTATGTTTGTCATTTCTTTGGTCATAATGTTTCTCACGTGTGGGTAAGGGTAAACAGCGATGAACCTTCGCCGGCGATTTTGCAGGTCGACTTTCCATTGTCATTATACAATGTTTTGCGGTCGACTTCGGTTCCTGATTCTCAGAATAACAAGAAGTTCATCACCATTGTTACCAGGAGCACTCCTGCCATGGGGATTGCCGTTATAGCCGGTCCCAGGAACTTGAGTGGCGCTATAAGTGGATACGTCTTCTTTAATTAAGTACAGAGCGCCAGAAAAGAAAGAACCTTACCATGAGCAGAGGACCTCGCAGAAATCATTCTCCGGCATTTAAGTCCAAAGTGGCATTAGCTGCAGTTAAAGGAGAACATACTGCACAGAGTTGTCTCAGAAGTTTGATGTTTATCCGAATCAGATCACGCAATGGAACAACCAGTTACCGGAACAAGCCTTCTCGGTCTTTGACGGGGGAGACTCCAAGGAGCTCGGAGTTGATGTGAAGATGCGTCATGCTAAGATCGGTGAATTGACCTTGGAGAATGACTTTTTAGAAAAAGCTCACCAAGTCGGGATGCTGAGCGCAAAGAAATGATTGACCGTAATCACCCGTTATCGATCAGTCAACAAGCAAAGGCCGTCGGGATCAATCGTGGCAGCGTTTACTCTTTGCCCCGGCCGGTCTCAGATTATGATCTGGAGTTGATGCGACAGATCGACCGGTTGCCTCTGGAATATCCCTTTGCCGAATCACGGATGCGCCGCGACTTGCCGAGGCAAAACGGCTTAAAGATGAAGGTTGAATTCACTTATAAAGCTGGAGAGAATTGTTCAAACCACCGGGACCACCTCTGACCAAGGCAGAGAGGAAACAGATTCTGCGTGACCCCCAAAAGTACCTGGCCGAGGACAGCCTAAACCGGCAGACTCAGTAAGGTCATTGCTTAAGTCCTGCTGGATTATGGCGGCAAAGTTGCTCAAGGGTTCGCGGTATGACTCAGCGCAGCTCCTCATGCAGGACCCGACCCAGAACTGCGATGGCATCAGCCAGAGTCTGTTCGTCGAACATGGTGAAATTAAGTCGCATGGTCTCGAGTCCTGCTCCGGGTTGGGCGTAGAAGTAACGTCCCGGAACAAAGGCGACATTGTTTGCAATCGCTTTCTCATAAGCACTGTTCAAATCATATCCCTGTGGGCCCTCCGCCCAGATAAACATTCCACCATCCGGCTGAGACCAGCGAAACTCTTCGGGGAAAAAGCTATCCATGGCATCCAGCATCGCTTGACGGCGCGGCCGGTAGAGTTCGATAATCCGCGGCAGGTGATCTTTCGCATACCCCCCCATCAGGTATTCGGCTGCCAGCGCCTGGGTAAAGGTGCTGGTCTGCAGATCAACCCCCTGTTTGCTCAAGACCAGCCAGTCACGAATCAGCTTTGGTCCGACCAGATAGCCGACCCTTAGCCCCGGAGCAAAAATTTTTGACAGAGTCCCCGCATAGACGACATGTTCAGGGGCCATACTCTGAATACTTGGTAACGCTTCACCACAATAGCGCAGATCACCGTAGGGATCGTCCTCAAACAACAGGGCATCGTGACGCTTGAGAATATCCGCCACCTGCTGGCGTCGCTTCAGTGGCAGCGTACGCCCGGTCGGGTTCTGAAAGGTGGGAACCAGATAGATAAACTTGATTTCGTTCCGGCTCAAGACCTCTTCCAAAGACTCCGGAATCAGGCCTTCATCGTCCGTTTCCATGCCGATATAGGTCGGCTCGTAAGGATTAAAGGCCTGCAAGGCTCCCAGGTATGTGGGGGCTTCGACAGCGACCTTGTCCCCTGCGCCGATCAGAATCTTGCCGATAGCGTCCAATGCGCCCTGTGATCCGCTGGAAATGATGATCTGTTCACTCGTCGCTGTAATGCCCTTCTGCTGCAGGTGATTAACCAGTGCCTGACGCAGCGGCATAAATCCTTCGGTCAGATCATATTGAAGAGCCTGCGATCCGTACTTGCTCAAAATATCTGATGTCAGTTTTTTCAATCAGGTCCATTGGGAAACTTTGCGGCGCTGGAATGCCGCCGGCGAGCGAGATCATTCCTGGTTGAGAAACGACTTTGAGAATTTCGCGGATGGCACTTGCGGCCATTCCTTCAGTGCGGTGGGCGAGCAGATGATTGTAGTCCATAGGGGGTCCTGTTGACTGAGTTTTACGTTAAGGGTAAGTGATAATATGGATACCACTTTCAGCTGAAGGAGAGAAGGATTTTCCATCAATTTACAAGCCGGAAATAACAGAAAGCCATTTTCACAAGGGCACAATTATCGCTTGTTTAACGCTGTGTCGGCTGCATTTCGGTTAAATACCGCCAGTAGCGTTTGGGCATGAATTGCCGGCGCAGTTTGGGGTTGTGGCGATCCTGATTACTGATGTTATGGTAAAATACACGCCAGAGGTCGGTCACCAGTTGCTCACTGCTGTCTTCACTCAGTTGTGGGTTGATATCGATCTGTTCGACAACCTGCCAGTTGTCATTTTCACCCATGACTCCAATATTGCGTTGTTGATCGAAAATCAGCCAGCGTTGATCACTCAGGCGGCTGGAAAAATGACTGCCCAGCAGCGGGACTGCATTGGTGCGCGGACTGCAACAGGCCAGGTAAGTGTCATCGGCCAGACGACGAAAACGCACGAAACCGAGCAGCCGATGACGCTCGCGCGCTGTGATCAGCGCAGCTTTCTCAACTTGGTTGACAAGTGGATTGGCCGGGTTGGCAAGTAGCTTGCGGCCATGATGGAGAGCATGGCGGGTTAACAGGATCAGGTCATATTCAATCCCGTCTTGTTCGCTGTAGAGAGCTTCAGCCAGTAATATCATAAAGCGTTTGCCGAGTTTTTTCTGCAATCCGTCCGCAACTGTCGCCGCCCAGTCGTCAGCTGTTGTGATTGCCCGTTCACGGGTAAACATGTCGATGGTCGTCGCCTGCTGGTGGCGAAATATCTTTTGACTGCAAGCCGTTCTTTCATTGCTGTTCCCAACAAGCACAGATAACCGCGCAGAGAACCATCGTAATAAAGGTTCATCACAACTCTCCGCTCAATGCGCTGGTTGCCGCGGCTGCTGGCGCTGAGAAATTGAAGCTGAGTTGCCGGCTTGTTTTTTTTCTGTTTCCGAAATCAGGGCTTGGCGGATGCTGTCTTCCCTTTGCGCTACATCTCCCAGATAGGAGCGACCGTCGTGAAGGAAGTAACGGGCGCGTTTCATAACAATACCGAGACGTTTGAGATCATCGACCCGTAAGCGGGTCTGCCTGCGAGCCGTTAAAATCCGTAGAACCGAACGCATACCGACTCCGGGAATGCGCAATAGCTGCCTTTTGCTGGCGCGATTGATGTCGAGAGGGAAATGTTCCAGGTGGCGCAGGGCCCAGGCTGCCTTGGGGTCGAGTTCGGTATCGAGTTGCGGCAGGTCGGGGTCGAGGATTTCATCCACGTCAAACTGGTAAAAGCGTAACAGCCAGTCGGCCTGGTAGAGCCGATGCTCACGTAACAAAGGCGGAGCAGTAGAAAGAGCCGGCAGTCGCCGGTCTGTGTTGACAGGAAGATAGGCCGAGTAGTAGACACGCTTTAAGCCGGGACCACGATAGAGCAGGTCGGCCCGCTTGAGGATGGTCAGATCATTTTCCGGAGTTGCCCGATAATCATCTGGGTACTCATGCCGGCCGGATTGATCGGGCTTTGCTGCTTATTTTTACCGGCAGCTGTTTGTCCCGGCTCAGCTGTTCGACATCGTTGAAAATCTGGAGAATCTGTTTTTCATCCTTTTCCGGGGCCAGTTGGTTTAAACTTTCATGGCTCGGCAGTTCGATGTTGGCGCTCATCCGATCAGCCAGAGCTGCCGCTTCAGCAAGGCAGGTCCGGGCTGCAGCCGGAATGACTTGAGGTGGATGTAACCGTTAAATGAATACTTGAAGCGCAATAGTTTGAGGGTTGTCAGCAGTTGCTCCATCGTCGCATCGGGACTTTTGAACACGGCAGAGCTCAGAAACAGGCCTTCGATGTAGTTACGACGGTAGAAATCGATGGTCAGGCGGGCCAGTTCTTCCGGATTAAAGCTTGCTCGGCGGTGATTATTGGAACGACGGTTAAGACAATAGGCGCAGTCATACAGGCAGGCGTTGCTGTAGAGCACTTTCAGCAGAGAAATGCAGCGTCCATCGGCCGACCATGAGTGGCAGATCCCGCTTTTATGGGCTGCACCAACCCCGGCCCCCTGTCTGCTGCTGCCGCTTGAGGAGCAGGATGCATCATATTTGGCCGCACCGGAAAGAATGGTCAATTTTCCTCCAGCGCCAAGCTCTGGTGAATTGCTGCAACTGGAACGGTTGTTGACAGAGGGGACAGTGACATGGTTTATCCTCATCTTTGCAAGTTATTTATTGAAGACTATCAGATTGATGTGACAGAAAAAGACATGAAGCTGAGGAAGAGATGCAGGGTCGGCCAGGCTCGTCGAATCCGTCATCAGCTTGGACTCAAAGGGGGTTGCGATGTTAAAGACGGGAAGATATAAGCATTTCAAAGGTGGAGAATACGAAGTGATCGGCATCGCCAGACACAGTGAAACCGACGAAGATATGGTGGTGTACCGACCTCAGTATGGTGAGCGGGGGCTGTGGGTAAGGCCGCTGGCCATGTTTGTCGAGACGGTCAGTCATGAGGGAGAGACCGTGCCCCGATTTCTTTATCTCGGGAATTAATTCTGCCGTTTCAACAATAGTTGACCTTTGACAGTCCCGTTCCAGTGGCATAATCACCAGATCGACGTTACCGTTGACGTTATTGATGCCGGTAAAAAGACGAATCTAGCGCAGAGTCCTGTCGATGATTTTCTGTAGCGGGTGATGGTGGTATTTATTTAATCATATCCGATCACGAGTCAAAGGTTACAAAGGAGACCCTTTATGGAGAAGAGTGCCTTGATCCTTCGGGACAGGATCAAGGCCTTTGATCATGGTTGGGTTACTCTGTTGCGTTATTAATTTTATCCTTAGCGGAATCAAGCATTTTATCAAGCTTTTTCCCTGCTTTTTCCGCAGAGCCTTCCTTTTCACAGGCAACTAACGGCAATGTGAATAAAAGGATAAGAACAACAACAAGAATTTTTGCTTTAGATCCCATGGTTTCTCTCCTATTTGTTTTTGGCCACAACCCACACGGCATGAACGATACCGGGCAGGTAGCCGAGGATTGTCAGCAGAATATTTATCCAGAAATGTTTTCCCAGACCAACCTGTAGAAAAACTCCTAGAGGGGGCAGGATGATTGCGATAATAATCTTAAAAATTCCATTATTCCTCCCTATTGAGCCAATGTCGATTTTTGAATCCGTCATTAAATATGATGGCGAACCGATACTATACTGCAGGGTGAGGTCTCCGTCAAAGAGTGTTGAAATGGCTGGTCCTCCGGCCAGCTTCCAAATCATAAACGGTCGCTGCGCTACCCGGAGTTTCCGGAGGGGAACGATGTGTTTCCGATGCAGAACCATCCATGACCGATTGCGACTCCTTCTCTGAATATCGTATTCTGTTGTTTTGAAAAACAGAAAGTTCGGCAAAAAAAACGGTTTTGCGAGAATGACTGAAATGAAATATTGATACAGATATAATAACAGTTAAAAGATAGCGATGCGAAACGGGCTGATACCGATGGAAGGATAGTTTGACATGACTCAGCTGCGGGACTTATTGAAAAATGTGCGCTCCTGTACCCTCTGTGGCGATCATTTACCGCTGGGACCGCGCCCGGTAGTCCAGGTCGACTCCGGTGCCGGAATACTTATAGCCGGACAGGCACCGGGACGCAAAGTCCATGAGACCGGCCTGCCCTTTAATGATGCCAGCGGTGATCGGTTGCGTGAGTGGATGGGGGTGACGCGGGACCAGTTTTACGATGCCGGATTGTTCGCCATTGTGCCGATGGGGTTTTGCTATCCCGGCACCGGCAGGTCGGGTGACCTGCCTCCACGTCCCGAATGCGCACCGGCCTGGCGTGAAAAACTGTTGAGTCAACTGCAACTGGAGACAACCCTGGTCATCGGTCAGTATGCCCATGCCTATCATTTTGAAGGCAGGATGCCGGTGACCGAGCGGGTCAAAACCTGGCGTGATTATTGGCCGTGGCTGATTCCTCTGCCGCACCCCAGTCCACGCAATAATCTGTGGTTACGGCGCAACCCCTGGTTTGAGACAGAGCTGATTCCGGAGTTGCAGAAGAGGGTTGCAGAGGTGTTACGCGGCCGATCTGTACTGTGAGCAGGGACCGGTCTTACAGCGTTTCACTTTCCTGGTCACCAATATGGGCGATCTGATTCTGCTCTGGATGGTCCATAAAAGCATTGAGTTGGCCGACCTTGGCCCGAAAGGCCTCCTGCTTTTCTTTGGGGATCGATGCTGCCATGGGGATTTTAGCCCTGGCAGCATTGACGGCCCGCCCCTTGATGTGCAGTTCGTAGTGCAGATGTGGACCGGTTGAGCGACCGGTATTGCCGGACAGGGCAATTTTCTGCCCACGCTTGACCCTTTGACCGCGTTTGACGATAAATCTGTTCAGATGCAGGTAGCGGGTTTGTAGTTCCCGCCGTGCTGTATTTCGACATACTTTCCGGCGTAAGGGTGGTTTTAACCCGGGTGACAACACCATCGCCGGCGGCCAGGACCGGTGTCCCGGTGGGCATGGGAAAGTCAGTCCCATTGTGAGGGGAGACCCGTTTCGTGATCGGGTGGAGGCGCCTGGGGTTAAAAGGGGAGCTGATACGGTACTTACCGGTAAAGGGATAGCGTCGGAAGGCCCGGGCCAGACTTTCACCATTGTGATCGTAGTAGTTGCCGTCATTAACAGAAACCGTCAAGCTGATAGCGCTGGCCGTTGATGCGTATCCCCAGCAACTGGCTCTGACCCGTTTTTTCGCCATTGACGAACTGTTGACTGCGGATGACCTGAAATTGATCGCCTGCGCGCAGGTCGCGGCTGAAGTTCAGACGGCCTTCAAACAGATCGGCAATATTGGCGGCTTCCTGCACGCTCAGCCCCGCGTTGACGGCTGAAAGAATGAAATTCCCTTCAATTTCGCCGCTGAGAAGCTGCTGTTGCCAGACTCCGGGTAAATCGATTTCTCTATACTCAAAGGCACCGGTATCGATGCGCTGGTAAATGACCTGTTTGCCGGGATGGATGAACAGCTCCATCGACTCCAGTTCGCGACTTGTTTTGTCCAGGGTAAAGGTCAATCTGTTGCCTGGGCGCAACACATCCAGTGCCAGCAGTTGTTCGTCCGCAGCAAGAATCTGCAGCATGGTCTGTTGATTGATCAGCAAACTGTCAAAAATGGCACTGAGACTGTCCCCCTTGGTGATATCGTGGGTAAAATGTTATCTGGCGGGGAGGTGGAGCCTGTTGCGCTGGTGGAAAAGAGGGAGTTTCAGTGTCTGTTATGACTGTTTGTGTTGCCGGGGCGGCTTCCTGAACCGGAGTTTCAGGAAGAAGGGCCTTTATTGAAACGGCCAGTAACAGTAAAACAGCACAGAGCAGTAACCGACGGTTGCGACGTTGTTTCTTACGTCTATTTTTTAAGGTTGATGTCCAGTTGGCATTCATGCGGCGACTTCTTATTTATCCTTGATAGAAAGAATTTATCATCAGCACATGACGCAATAAATTACATTTAATGTCAAGTGCGATCAAGCATGATGTTGGGAAAAAGCGCAAGGTTGAGCTAAAAGGCCGCCCTGAGAACTGAGCGAGTTCATAATCCTCTTTGCTGTATCATTGCGCCCACTGCTGTATTTGTACCCGTGTGGAAAAGTCATTGTTTCCAACCTATCGAATCTCCTCAGTTTTTATTCCATAGCTCCTGAGCAGTTTTCGATATTTGCCAGACTCCCTCAGCGTACGGATTTTATTGGACAGCAGCCTGGCATACTCTTCAGATCTGGGATTGTGTGTACTGAAGCCGGTGATATCTGTAAATTCTTCGGATGAGTATCCGGCTATTGCAATATCCTCATTGAGACCCAGTTTTTTAAGAGCGTACAGAATGGAATATTCGCCTTCAAAATAGCTGTCGATCCGGCCTGTCTGCAACATCTTCAAGCCACGCTCAATGGTGCTTGTACCGTGCAGTACAACCACCCGGTCTGATTCCATGTTGTCTGAGAAATAGCGATTCAGTTCAGTGTCGATATAATCGTATCCTTTGACGATCGCGACGACAATCTCTGCCAGCGAATCAACCCCCGAATACTGCCAGCTCGATCCCTGTTTTGTAAAGAACGCGACCCGTTGAACGCCGATTGAGACATCGGGATAGATGAGATCGGGAGCATTCTCCTGACCGATGACAACAATGCCATCGTAATCACCGGAGACGACGGCATTGACGGCCCGGACATAGGGCAGCATTGTGATCTCAACTGTGTGGCCGGCCTCTTCCAGCGCTGAACGCAGAATGTCGGTCATAAACCTTCTTGACCATTTTCTTTCTCAGGGTCGCATGAAAAAGGGCAGTAGTCGATTGTTGTAAACCGGAGCGTGTCGGCTGCGGCAGTGGCCTGTAAAACAAAAAATGTCATGCATATGATCGGTAGAAGGTACCGGATGTTAAGCATCTCAATGGCTCCTGAAGCTCATAGGTCTCTTGTCCTTTTCATATTGCTTGTCTTGTATAAGCCTACCATAGCTTTGTTCGTTGCCGTTAATCACCTGAACAGGGCTCAGTCCTCCGATCAGTGGAGACAGGCAAGTCGGGTGGGCGAGTGTCAAGGTGAGTTTCAGTCCTCTGCGTCATGGTTGTTATCCTTGCGATCTGCGGGAAATCTGCTCCATAGCTGTTGAGGATGTTTATCTCTCCTGACGGTTTTAATTTTTTATCTTATCGGATAAACCGCCGGGCATATTCCGCTGTCCAGGGGCCGAAGCCGGCATCATCGGCAAACGGTTGCGAGGCGTATCCGACAACAGAGCCCTGGTTAAGATCGCTCCTTTTGGACGCGCATCGGACTGAATACTTCTTCTTCAATGGCGGTCCCGGTCGAGTTGGACGGCAGTCTCTTCAAGGGACGATCCCTCCCTTTTCATGTGCTGCGACCGGATTGCAGGGAAAGGGACGGTCATTGACCGTGGTGAAGCGGAGTGTCTCGGCTTTTATGGCGACAGGAAAACAGGGCAGATAGATAACCACAGGCCGGATAAAAACAAGGAGCGTGTGAAGGTCATTGGTGCCTCCCAGGTTATTTATTGATTCGATATCGTATCTGTTTGAGGTCGCTAGGTTATCAGAATGACTCAGATAGTCTATAATTTTAACAATTGAATCGTCTGGTTGTCTGAATTTGACCGTCGTTCTTTAACAAAACCAGCTTACGAATGAACTTGCATATTTGTGGTCTGGATCAGATGTTGTGCTTACAGGGATTGGTTATGCTGCAGGGGAGGGTTTATAATCCTGGGACGTGTCGCCTGGAACATCATGAAAAGACCCACGGTAACGAAAGATATGACAGCTCTTCTGCTTTTAAGCGAGGTGTGCAAATGTCAAAGTCAAAACAGGACATTCTGGTGGTTTTTATTGGTACCTGTGGAGTCTTTTTTTATTGCTGGGAAATTTGACCTGCTGGAAAAATAGTTCAATGGTCACACCAGTATGAAAATTTGAATGACGAATTATTACGGCTGCAATTGCGCTTGTGTTCTTTGCTTTTTATTCCGTCCGGCGGCAATTGGAGGCCAGAGAAAAACGATCATGCTGAACGCGGCGCTGGAAGAGGTTAAAACCTTAAAGGGTATTTTGCCTATTTGCTCCTACTGCTACAAAATACGTGACGATAAGGGGGCCTGGAGCCAGTTGGAACATTATCTTGATAACCACTCTGATGCCGAGTTCAGCCACGGAGTCTGTCCGGATTGTTTTGAAAAAGAGATGAAAAGAGTCGTCAACCCTCATGATGGGGATTCTTCTGAATAACGTAGTTGGCGTTTTTGCGTACAAAGACCAGCATTGAAGCGAGGGGGGTAAAGAACGACAAAGACGGCCTAATCGATTTGAAGGTGCTGGGCCGTCTTTGTCAGAAAAAAGCTTTATGTTTGATCCCCTTTGCCGGTTACAGCAGTTCAGCGATTTGAACCGCGTTCAGCGCGGCTCCCTTTCTGATCTGATCACCTGAAACCCAGAAGGTCAGGGCGTTGTCAAAGCTGATGTCGGTTCTTATGCGGCCCACAGCGCAATTGTCAAAATGTTGGGTATGGATCGGCATAGGGTATTTCTGCTGTTCCGGATCATCAACGACGTCCACACCGGGCGCTGCTTCCAGCAATTCTCTGGCTTTTTCCGGGGTGATCTCCTCCTCGGTGATAATAGTCACCGCTTCCGAATGGGAAAACAGCACCGGGATCCGCACACAGGTCGACGAAACCCTGATCCTGTCATCGTGCAGAATCTTGCGCGTTTCGTTAAACATCTTCATCTCTTCACCGGTATAGCCGTTATCCTTGAACACGTCGATCTGGGGGATGATGTTGTAAAGCAGCTGATAGGGAAACACATTGACCAGATCGGAGGCGTTCTTACTGTTTTCGACCTGGTTCTTCAGCTCTTCCATCCCCTTTGCTCCTGCTCCTGATGCCGACTGGTAGGTGGAGACGATAACATTGGTGATCTTGGAATAGTCATACAGTGGCTTCAGCGCGACCAGCATGATGATAGTGGTGCAGTTGGGATTGGAGATGATCCCGCTGTGTTTTTAATGTCCTGCGGGTTCACTTCCGGGACCACCAGCGGGATATCATAAGCCAGGCGGAAAGCGGAGCTGTTATCGATAACAACCGCACCGGCATCGGCCGCTTTTTGGGCATATTTTCGACTGACGACACTGCCCGCAGAAAAAAAGACAATATCCAGACCGTCAAAGGATTCATCAGAAAGGGTGTGGACTTTTTGATTCTGATAGACCTTTTCCGTTGAGGCAAAGAGACGTAGCTTATCGATCGGAAAATTGCGTTCTTCCAAGATCGAAATCAGTTCTTTTCCAACCGCCCCTGTTGCACCTACAATACCGACATTGTTCATGAATTAGGCCCTCTCTATGGTTATTGGCTAGCAACTCTCATTCAAAAATCACTCAGATGTAAATGGGAGTATCTCTATTGATTCTATTATGAAAAGAACATCCCGCCCACTAGAGGCGAAGGTCACTATTGTAACTCAACTTGTGGAAAATTAATATGTTGGAACTGTATTTTCTGTTGGGAGAAAGTGGGGAAGATCCTGCTTTTTAAAAAAGGGTAAAAGGGATTTTTCTTTGAACTCAAGTAATTTTGGATAGAAGAGACCGTTATTATCACAGAGATAAAGTGCGGTTCTATGTCCTCTCAGAAAAGATTGTATGGATAAATAATAACGGCAATTGGGCTGGACAATCCGAAAATTGGTCCGTCAGCGCGAGGGTTTGACTCTGGAAGGAAGATATATGCTGCGGCCACGCACGGCCATGTCCATATGGCTATTGCGGCAGCGACGAAATATGTGGCAACTCAAGTTTTGAACGCTTCACCCATATATCACCCATAAAAGCCCCAACCCAGGAGGCTTTTATGGAGGTGGATTCAAGACACAATCCTTTGCCGGACTAAGACTTTTTGTTCTTCCGCCTGTACCAGTGAAGACCTAACAACCCACTGCCAAAAAGAATGATTGTCGAAGGCTCTGGTACTGGCGCGATATCGTCTTTCTCACTATTGAAATCAAGAAAATATTGCCCGTTAACCAGCTGTCCTTATACATGTATCCCTGATAATTGGAGTAGAGATAGAGATCGAACAGGTACTCTTCTCCAGCCAATAAATTAAAATCTTGCTCTCCTGTGTGCTGACCCAGTACACCGTAATCACCAAGGGTAAGCCAGGGGTTCCACAGGTCGTCGGATGGACTCAGATTAACGGTCTGCAAACCAAAGGGGTTGATTCCGGTATACGAAAAATCCCAACGAACATTGAGGGTGGAATCTGTTTCAGCAGAATAGACAATCGAGAATTTTGTCTTATTGCTTGCCGTTAATCGATAAAACGCTCTATTTGCCGGATCGGGAACGAATTCAGTCGGGCTGCTGTCCGGACTCTTTAAATTGACTTCAAAATTAAAGGTCGCAGTTTCGTTTGTCAGATCCTGGATTGCCAGCGATGAACTGACCCTTGCTCCCGTTTCTGAGTCGTAGACGACAGAGTTGGAACTGAGTACCCCGGAATCATGTGTCTCGTCATAGGTGACGAAGGTTCCCTCCTGATGGTAGTCGATTTTCGCATGAGTATCGACATCCGTCCCCATAATCGTAGCGCTGGATGTTCCTGAAATCATCATAATCAACGCAAATATCAATAGTGCCGCCGCTCTTTTCATGGTCTCTCCTTTCCTATGCAAACATATCAACAAGGCAGATAGTTAAACTGACAGCAAGAAGCCTGCCAGCAGAGCAACCCTTTGAAATTAATACCCCTTTCAAATCTGTGTTTTATGGTGTGTTACTGGTGTAAGGTATTTCGACATAAAATGAGAGGTAATCCTGTGGCGCCAGGAGGTGAGTCAGGAAGCATAGGATCTTTTCAGGTATTATGGTCTCAAGGTTTTTAGTGGCGGTTTCTTTTATCCCTCTCCATACCAGTAGAAAATTATTCGCAGGCATGGAGATTTTCTCCAGCAATGTCATTTCCTTGCCCCAGGTTGTCAGCTCTTCGATTGAACGAATGCCGCCAAATCCCTCAGTCCTGATTTCTGATCAAATTTCCGATTGCTTTCACTGGTGTAATCCCCATCCACCAGCATCGGTCCATACTGGCAGAAAATACCATTTTCAGGCAGGTTCAACGCGACTAAGGTCATCATCTGCTGCACTTCCTCCGGTTGCATAATGTGAGTTGTATTGGCCGTAAAAACAGCATCGGCATTCACATCGGGCCAGGAGTCACGCCCGATTTTTAAAGTGACCGGAGGGGCAATGTTTTTCAGCTGTGACTCCGTTATCCAGGCGTTAATACTATCATGGTTTTTGTGCGTATCGCTCGTATGCCAGATGAGATGAGGCAGATTTTCAGCAAAGAAAACAGCATGCTGTCCCGTACCGGAGCCGATTTCAAGCACACGCCGTGACGACTTAAAATGAATAGCAAGCTGATCCAGAATAGGTTGTTTATTTCTCTCACAATGTTCTGCAAAGTTCTTTGACATAAAAAATGACCGTTGCTGGTGGAATCTCACAACAGAGGCGCAGATGAGAAGTCCTCTTTGATATTTTTCTCTGCTCTCAGGCGGCTTAGGTGGTTAAACGGTTGCTTCAATTGCAGGTCTGTCGCAGTAACGAGGAAAACTATCATGGTCAGACCTGCTGCTGTAGAAAAAATTTGCCCAGAGTGTTTAAAAAAGGGAGAGCAGTCTGAATTTTTTGTATGTTTGACTCCTGGTGCAAGTTAGTGGATTATCCCATACCTGCCGGACTCGATGAGCAGGACAGCAGTTCGCCATAGGCCGTGTCATGATTTCAGGGAGCAGATTCACCATGCCAAATATAAAATATGATTCAATTATTTTCGATCTTGATGGAACCCTGTGGGATGCTTCGAGAGTCACCGCCGCCGGTTGGAATAACGCTCTGGCCAAAATGAACCTCGACCAGCATAAGGTCGATCATCAGGCTGTCAAAAATGTGTCTGGGAAACCGTTCAGTGAGTGTGTTGAGGTTTTATTCGGACATATTCCCGGAATAGACGTCGTCGCGCTGGAAAAGCAGATCGATCTGGAAGAGGAAAAAATCTTTTTAAGCCGGCGGGGTGAAATTTATCCGGGAGTTGAAAAGGGCCTTTCTGTCCTGTCTGAAAGGTATCCTCTATTTCTGGTCAGTAATTGCCAGTCCTGGTATCTACAGGTCTTTCTCGATCAGTTTAACTTGGAGGGATATTTTCGTGACCGCGATTGTAACGGCAATGCCAATCAGCAGAAAGCGGAGATGATACGAGGTCTTGTGAAAAACATGATTTACAAAAGCACTCTATATCGGTGACACCGAGGGAGACCGGAACGCCTGCCTCGCTGCCGGTGCGGCATTTGGCTATGCCGACTATGGTTTCGGTGACATTGAGGGTGCTGATCTGGTATTCAGCAATTTTTTAGAGCTGGTTGATGGCCTGCCGTAAGATTTACGGCTCGATAGCAAGGAAAGCGTGGAGTGATATTATTCCAACCGTTTGTCATTGCCATTCTCTGGTGTTGCCCCAAGCCGGAAACACAGAAGGTTCAGCCCATGAAGGCCAAACCATTGTTTTCTAGTGGTACAAATGGTCTCCTTTCGAGTTGTGTCTTGCAATTAATAGTGTCTGGAAACTATGCGGTCAGTTTATCGTTCCTGGAGTGAATATTCGATAGGTATAGCCTCTAGAGTGAATAATTTGCTTTTATAGTCTCTAGGAGCTATATTGATTTGAGTAGACTGAGGAGAATAGTATGACCTATGCTGTGCTAACTGGCGACATTATCAATTCAACATCACTGGGAGAGGACTCTGAAGCTGTCCTTCAGAATATCAAAATGGTTCTTAATGAATTGAAGGACTTGGCAAAAGAGCCAGAAGAGGTGGTTGCTGTCTCTGGGATCTTTCGTGGTGATTCTTTCCAAGCAGTATTCTCTGTACCGCGAAGAGCCATAAAGCGCGCTTACTTCCGCTCGCGCCTCCTGGCCCTGAGCGACAAAAAGAAGAATTGATGTCCGATTGTCTCTTGGATTTGGCAACATTGAGCGTTTGAGTAAAGACAATGTAGAAGAAAGCGATGGGGAGGCATTCCGTCTGAGCGGTCGTAGTCTCGACGGCATGAAAAGATATCAGCGGCTCACTTTCGCAGCAAAGGGGAAGGACGAGCCTGTCCTGAAAGCAATAGGTTCGCTGCTTGATTCCCTGACGAACCAGTGGACTGGCAGGCAGGCTGAAGTCATGTCTTTATGGCTGACTGAAAAAACACAATCTTCTATTGCGGAAAAACTGGCACTGACCCAACCGACAATCCATAAGCATCTGGCGCTTGCTGGAGCATATGCAATTGAAGACGCTCTTGACGCCGTTGAATGCTTTTTTGAGACCTCGGAGGGGAAAAGGTGATAATTTTTCTGCGAATGCTGATAGCACATATCATTGTAGACTTTTCATTACAGTCGGACGGCTCCGTCGCTTGCCGAAAAGAAAAAGGGTGGCATTCGCCAAGTTTATACAAACATGCTTTTGTCTATGCTGCATTAGTTGCAGCCGTTACCTTGGCCTGGGAAGCTTCTTGGAAAGATTTTAGCCTAATCTTTATTTTCCTGTTTATTTCACATCTCCTGATAGATGGTTTCAAGGTAAAGTTCACTGATGAGCTCTCCACCTTTCTTGTTGATCAGTGCCTCCACATAACCATTTTGATAGCCGTATCTGCCTATTTATTGCCGGAAGGACTTGAACCATTTATAAAACCGTTAGCGGTAGCGTTTACGTCCGATAAAGTGCTCGTCATCCTTCTAGGGGCTCTGGTTGTGCTTTGGCCGACAGGTGTATTAATTTCCTATCTTATCCGCCCGTTTAAGGATGGAATGAATGAGAACGAAGATCTGAATGGGCTGGACAAGGCTGGACTGTGGATCGGTTTGCTGGAGAGATTTCTCACCTATGGTTTTGTTATCGCAGGATATCCTCAAGCCATAAGTCTATTGGTCGCAGGAAAGAGTGTTTTCCGCTTTGGAGAGATTAAGGATGGAAATCGGGCTGAAGTTGAATATATTCTTATTGGAACGCTTTTCAGCTTCACCTCTGCACTCGCTGTCGGGGAGCTGGTCAAAATATTTGTTACCCGTTGATTGACCTGCTGCAGAAAACCTATGTTCAACCGACGCTTGAGCATGCCGACCTGGCGGTGAATATCGCCAATAACTCCAGCTTGAGCCCCTTTCGTCATTGCCTGTCATTGCGGCTCTCCTTCGGGACCCAATGGGGAGCAGCAATTAAGTCACGTGCTTCTGAACGATCCATTATAAAATCGATCGGGGACTGCAGCCCGGCACTTACTCCCAGTGATCACCACGTCGACGGCGTAGTTCGATGTCGATTGATTCAACCCGGCCCCGATCACTGACAAATGAACTGAGCAGCAGGCTGACGAGGCTGATAATCAACGATCCGAACAGGGCGGAACCGAATCCGTCCACGACCAGTCCCCCGGTAATTCCCGAAGTCATCAGCAACAACACGGCATTGATCACAAAAGTAAACAAGCCGAGAGTTAATACATTGATCGGCAGGGTCAGAATAAACAGAATCGGTCGGAACAATGCATTGAGGATCCCCAGGACCAAGGCGGCAATGAGGGCCGTTCCATAGCCATCAACATGAATACCCGTAAAGATATGGCTGCCGCCATAATCGCAACAGAAAGAATGAGCCATCGGAGAATAAGTCCTTTCATGCGTACAACACCCCTTTACTGCTTTTGAATAATGTATAGTTATCTAAATTCTACATATCCGATTTTTGTCGGCCAGAAGACATGAAGTCTTTAAACTCAGACTCATCGGCACGACGTTTTGCATTGGCTCGAAAATCTCTGAATCGACGAGCACGATCTTTGATCTCTTCTTTGATTTCTGTGATACGGTCATATTGCGTCTGCTGGTACTCTTCAAAGACTGAGTTGTTATCCGTCGAGTCCCTGTGACCTTTGGATCTGTAAAACGAACCGCTAAAAATTGCGGCACACTTCTCTTGAATGACGCTGGGAAGATCCCTCACATCCCGACCTGAAATATTCCAGAACAGCAAAAACAGACCGACCGGCCAAAACACTATGAAGCCGATGACCATTGCAGCAATATTCATGAAAGACCAGTTCCCCTTGTTACAGCAACCATTGTGGGAATGACTGTCCTGGCGGGAGTCGTTCGTTGTCGAATGGCTTGATGATGTCATGATATTTTCCTCCCTTTTGAGACCTTGGTTGACAAATGCGAACAGCGTTAACATAATAATATACGTACAGCGAATAAAATTACAAGACCAATTATGAAAAAAGTTTACAGTGTTCACATTGGCCATTGTATTGATTTCCGGAGATTAAATCTAAAGAAGCGATGAGAGAAACATGAGAAGAGAAAAAAAGCCTTATCATCACGGGAACCTGGCCGAGTCGCTTTTAGATGCGGTTGAGAACCTCGCCACTAAATTCGGGCTTGAAGCAGTCACTCTACGAGCTTGCGCAAAAATTGTAGGGGTTTCTCCTTCGTCGGCGTTTAGGCACTACGAAGATAAGCGTGCTCTTCTCACAGCGTTTGCGACGAAGGCTTTGCACCAGTTGTCTGAATTAATGGAGTCAGCTCAAAGACGAGCGGTCAAGATGGTTCAAGCGCATTTACAGCGGTGGGGCTTGCCTATATCGAATTCGCCTTAGATAAACCCGCCTTTTTTCGTGTCATGTGGCGAGAGGAAATGATTTATACCAACGATGAGGCTTATATTGCGGCGATCCAACGCCTGAGCAGCCACCTGCAAGGAGGATTCGCAGAAACAATCGTGGATGATGACCCCACGATTTAAGCCCGGATGAACTTCTTGCCTGGTCCTCTGTGCATGGTCTGGCGCAATTATTTGTTGATGGCCCGGTGAGAAAGGGGGAAACAAAATCTGAGAAGTTGATGGCAGCGCAAGAGATGATCCAGGTCCTTGAACCGGTTTTTGAGAAAATTGTTTAGCCCTAAATGTTGGATCTGCCATGGAGCTGTTTTTGCCGTCAAAAAAAGCTCTATAGGATGAATTTACCCCTTGAATCGAGGCTGTTTCACTATATTTTCAGCTGTTTGGCTTGGTCCGACCCCGTTATGACGTTATGACGTTATGGTGGACCCAAGCTCAGCTTCTTCAGCGATTGGCGCCGGCGACACAAACCTGTCTTCAATAGCAGGCCAGAACAGAGCACCAGCAAAAACGAACGGAAAACTGATAATCAGTATCCTGAGCAATAATTCCATCATCCCCTCCCCAGTGGCCTCGATTGACATGATCGTTAATACTCTCTTGTCCTCACCTCGTCAAGAAAGTTTGTCCAATAATATAGCGGTTATTGTCGGAATATCCAGCTTCGAAGGGATAGTCGTAGAAAAGCCAAAAGCCCGCCTGTCCGAATAGTGAGCGGGGCTTTGTTGTCTGTGGTTATAAAAACAGTCTTATGAAAATGATACTGCCGGCTATAGATTAATAACGTCCAAACTCATCGTCATCCAGAGCGATCTGGACGGATGTTGCTGCAGGCTTGGAAAAAACAGGTCCTGCTGGAGCAGCGACAGATTTTAGTGGCTGCGGTGGGGCTATCCGTGGCTGACTGTAGTTTTCAGAGACCTGATGTTTCAGTTGGAAGCGCTGTAATTGTTGTTTGAGATGCTCGGCCTGCCCGGAAAGCTCTTCTGCGGCTGCTGCTCCTTCTTCGGCATTGGCGGTATTCTGTTGAGTGACCGAATCGATCTGACCAAGGCCTTCATTGACCTGGGCAATCCCTTCGGCCTGTTCATTTGAGGCCGCAGCAATCTCGGCGACCAGATCGGTGACCTTGCCGACTCCTGTGACGATCTCTTTAAGCGCCCCGGCTGTCCGGTCGGCAATCTCTGCCCCTGATTTGACTTTTTCGACCGAGCCGTCGATCAACTCTGCTGTTTCGCTGGCAGCCTTGGAACTGCGGGCGGCCAGGTTTCTGACCTCTTCAGCGACAACGGCAAAGCCCTTGCCGTGCTGGCCGGCCCGAGCGGCTTCGACTGCGGCATTGAGAGCCAGCAGGTTGGTCTGAAAGGCGATTTCGTCGATCACTTTGATAATTTTGGCGACGTTCTGACTTGAAGCGTTGATCTCCTCCATCGCTTTGACCATCTGCTCCATATGCTGACTTCCCTGCTGGGCCGAATCGGTCACCTCGTTGGAAATCTGGTTGGCCTGGTTGGCATTGTCAGCGTTGAGACGGGTCTGGGAATTCATCTGCCCCATGGAACTGGTGATCTCTTCAAGCGATGCGGCCGCTTCTGTCGCCCCTTGTGACAGTGATTGGCTGGCGTCTGAAACCTGTGACGCGCCACCGGCAATCTGAGAACCGGCAACCTGGACTTGTCTCATAACATCGTTCAGATCGGCGACCATCTTTTGCAGGGAGAGTCCAAGCTGATCACGCGGGGAGGCGAGTTTGATCTCGATGGCCAGATTTCCTTCGGCGACTTTTTTTGCCGCATCTGCCGACTGTGAGAGGCTATCGGCCATACGGTCAAGGGCATTGCCCAGCTTACCGATCTCATCCCCACGATCCAGATTCAGGCGCCTGCTCAAATCGCCCTTGGCAATGTCTTCGGCCAGGGCCAGGCCGAGGTTGATCGGGCGGGAGATGGTCCGAGCGATCAATACGACTGCAACGATCAGAAGCAGTATGGTGCCGATGCCGATAAAGACAGCGGACCAGGCCATTTTATGGGCTCCTGCATAGATTTCATCGGTGGGAATATTGACTGAAACCACCCATTCGGTATCGGCCCCTTCAAACTTGACCGGTGCTCCGGACACCAGGTAGTTCTTATCGCTGACATCCGAATAGTATTCGAATGTGAAATTCTCCTTCGATTCAACACCACGCAGATAGTCAGGATTAGCTCCCTGCAGGTCGGCAAGCTTTTGTCCTTGAATGTCCTTATTTTTGGTCGCGATCAGTACGCCATCTTTACTGAACAGGTTCAGAAAGCCACTTTCGTACAACGTGACACCATTAAATTTCTCAGCCAGATTCGAAACCAGGATATCGACACCGATGATTCCTGCACTTTGTCCATTTTCTCCGATGATTGGGACAACGAGAGAAGTGACCAGTTGTTCTTTTCCCGCAACGCTGTAGTAAAAAGGTTCGGATAATAGCTCGCGCTGGTTTTTAATTGGATCTACATACCAACTGGCGGTCTCATAGCCGGTCAGTGGAAGCAGGTCGATTTTGCCACTGTCGTTACGATGCCAGTAGGGAACAAAACGACCACTGCTGTCATGCCCTTTGGTGTCGGCATAGATGAGATCGCGCCCATCGAGGGCATTCGGCTCAAAAGCGACATAAGTAGCTAACAGATCAGGGTTGACAATAAGCCATTCTTTGAGAATATCATTTAACCTTTTTCTGCTCAGGTTGTGTTGAGTTGAACCACGAATAATACTTCCGAGTGTTGTTGATAGAGCCCGGGCTTGGCTGAAAGGTTTTTCAAAAGCTTCATGAACAACTGAGGAATAGTGCAAGGTTGTTTCATGAGCTATTTCCGTGGCATTTTGCTGAGATAACGTTATCATCTGGCTACGTACTATGAAAACCAGACCTGCAATACAAAACAGCGCAACAAGAGAAATGAGAACAGATAATCGAACTGCGAGATTCATATTTTTGATCTTGATCATAATATGCTCCGGAGTGGCTGAGGGGGATAGAAATTAGTATGACCTTACTAGCTTCTTTTAATATGTAGCATGGGTTGGGGGGCAATTCCATATAAAAAGCGGTGATACGCTTGAGATAGGTTCTGGGGCACTCGGTAAAGGAGTCAGGAATAATTTTCGCGTCTTTGACGACATGCAACAGGGGATACATAAGAAAAGCCCCGAGTTCTGTAAAGAACTGCGGGGCTTTTCATGCCTGTTGGTACCGAAGGCCGGAATCGAACCGGCACGCCCGGAGGGCATCGGTTTTGAGACCGACGTGTCTACCAATTCCACCACTTCGGCATGAGTCGGTGATTATAGTTTTATGGCTTCATTTGTCAAGCCTCTATTCGGGGCATGTGTTATTTTTCTTTCATGCGGGTTTTCTGGCGATGATACCGGCCAGGGTTCCGCCTTTTTTGGATGGTTCCACACCTTCTTCGTAGACCAGAATGTCCCAATCGGTAAAATAGGATCGCAATTCACCCGGATCGAGAACCATCTCGGGTCCGAGTTGGCAGGGCTCACCGTTTCCGGCCGTGGTAAAAGTGCGGATAAGAGCCAGCCTCCCGGTTTGACGTTCAGCAACAGTTGGGGTAGTAAGGGGCGATGCAGGTAGAAGAAGTTGATGATCAGGTCGAACTGCTTTTGCGGCAACTCAGGTTGCTGCTCCAGATCGCAGTGTATGGTTTCGACCTGCAGCCCCGTTTGTGAGCTTCCTGTTCAAGTTGTTTCAGGGCGACACCGGAATAGTCGACGGCTGTAACCCGGTAGCCTGATTCGGCCAGGAGCAGGGCGTTGCGACCGCGGCCGCAGGCAATGTCGAGCGCGTCACCGCGGCCAAGCCGATGGCGGTGCCTGATCAGCCAGCTGTCCGCTGCCCAGCCGTCGCTGAAGTTGCGATCGGTCCAGCGTTTGTTCCAGATATCTTGTCCTTGAGACATCGGCGCTTGCCACTCCCTTTGATTCGATTCCGGCTTATTGTTTCATCAATAAAACCGTAGCCAGGGCCAGAACAATAGCAAAAATCCGTTTCGATGACAGCTTTTCATGGTAAATAATTACCGCCAGCAGGATGGCAATGATGAACTGCATTCCGGTGATGGTGATGATGGCGGACAGGGGACCTGTCTCCATGGCGCTGAGCAGGGCGTAAAAGCCGATAAAATTCAAGACACCCATGATCAGTCCGATGATCAGGGTGGGGCCGATTGTCCGAACTTGAGTGCTTTGAGGTTTCCAGTGTCGGTTAATCAGCAATGAAAAGGCTGTTGCCAGCAGATAGGTCAAGGTCATGAAGGCTGCTTTATTGGTCTGCATGGCAGCAAACTTACAAGAGATCGATGCAATGGCGGAGCAGGCGATGGAGGCAGTGACCAGCGCCAATCCGATCCTCTGTCTGCTTCCTTTACTGTCGTATTTGATTTCGCTGAGCAGTATGGCGACAACCCCAAAGGCTGTTAACAAGCCGAACCATTGGAAAGGGCGCAGGGTTTCGTTTAAAAAGATCAGAGAAAACAGGGTGACCAGAATAATGGTTGTTCGGGTCAGCGGGAAGGTGACGCTGGCCGGCAGACGTTTGAGCGCTTCGATGTTGAATATGGTAGCACAGGCAAAGGAACTGCTGTTGACCAGCGCCCAGATCACCAGACTGGCGATGTTCACCGCTTTAATGTCGCCTGACAGATAGCTCAGAGCGCTCAAAACAGTGACGGTCGCCATGAATATGGCTGAGGTCAGGGCTGAATTGCAACCACGCTCGGCAGCGACTTTGTAGAGAAAGCGCTGTGTGCCGAGCAGCAGCAGGGCGGCAAGGCTGAACAGGTACCATGATTCCATAGAGCATAAAATCCGTTATGTGGGGGATGTTGACGGCATCCGTTCATTCTTGCTTTTCAATAGCATGACAAGCCCGTGACAGGCAAACGAATGAAGATAAACAGCAAGAGGAATAATGGCAGACAGGATGGGGCAAACTTGCGAACCGCATCGTTTACAGACTCAATAAAAATTAGAGGATTCTGGAGTGGATGCAAGGTTTGCAGAGGGGGATGTCAGGTGGTGAGTCGCAGACGCAGGGTCTGCAACAGCCGTTGCCAGCTGGTGCCGAGTTTAAGCTGGGACCCGTCGATGAGGCTGACCGGTAGAATGTCGATCAGGGAATTGGTCAGGAAAACTTCGTCAGCGGTGAGCAGTTCAGCACAGGGAAGAGGGCGTTCATTGACCAGGATTCCCAGTTCTGCGGCTGTATCGATGACCTGCTGACGCATGATGCCGTTGAGAACCAGATGCCCTGCCTCGGGGGTAACCAGGCGGTCATTGACCATGGCAAAAATGTTGCTGGTCGAGCCTTCCAGAACCTGCCGTTCGGAGTCAAAGAACAGCGCTTCGCGCGCACCTGCCTGTTGAGCGAAATTGTAGGCATAAAGACAGTCGGCGTAGTTGCCCCGTTTCATCTGCGGCAGATGGCTCAAAGGGTTAACCCGCTGATTCGGAGCCGAAACACAACTGACGCCGGCAAGCCGTTCTTCGTCTGTCGGCTCGCTGCAGGGGGTTGCTGTCAGCAAAAAGTAGCCGTGACGTTCAGCGGGCCAGGTCAGGTCGTTAAAGGGACCACGACTCAGGGTCAGGCGCAGACGCGATAATGGTGCCGTCAGGCCGGCGGCCATCTGGGCGAGCGCAGTCTCGATCCGATTGCGCTCAAAGGGGATCGCAAGCCGAGTCGCGGCCCGTTCAAGGCGGTTGAGGTGCTGCCATTGTAACAGCACCTTTTGTCCCACGGCCTTGAAGGTTTCGAACAGGGTGTCACCAAAGAGGAAGGCACCATCATTGGTGGAAACGCCGGCCTCCTCGCGTGCGATGAATGTTCCGTTCAGACAAACCAGGGTTGCGTCGTTCATGCATTGTCCTCCTCCAGCACGGCTCTCAGTGCTTCGCCTTTATACAGGCACTCCTGCCATTCCCTGGCGGGGACCGAATCGGCCACGATGCCGGCACCGGCCTGGTAGGTCAGCTTGGAGCCAAGCCGCTGAAAGCTGCGAATCAGAATGTTGAAGTCGGTGGTGCCGCAGGCGCTGATATAGCCGCAGCTGCCAGTGTAGCTGCCACGACCGACCGGTTCAAGTTCGTCGATGATTTCCATGCAGCGTTTTTTCGGGACACCGGTAATGGTGCCGCCGGGAAGGTCGCTTGAGCAGGTCGAAGGGGCCGCAGTCCTGGTTCAGTTCACCGCGCACGTTGGAGACGATATGGGTGACGTGCGAGTAGCGCTCCAGCACCATCAGCTCGTCGACCGCAACGGTCCCGGCTTTGCAGACCTTGCCCAGATCGTTGCGCTCAAGGTCGACCAGCATGATATGCTCGGCCCGTTCTTTCGGGTGGCAGAGCAGCTCGTCGCCCAATTGCCGGTCTTCAGCAAAATTAAAGCCACGCGGTCGGGTCCCGGCGATAGGTCGGGTCTCGGCGATGCCGTCACGCAGCGAGACCAGCCGCTCCGGTGAGCTGGAGATAATCTCCAGACCGGGAAAGCTGAGCAGACAGGCAAAGGGGGACGGATTGGCTTTGCGCAAGCGCTGGTAGAGACCGGTCGAACTCCCTTCGATGCAGCCGTCAAAGCGGCAGGACAGGTTGACCTGATAGATATCGCCGGCGGCGATGTAGTCCTTGCCCTTTTGCACCCGCTGCATGAACTCTTCGGCCGTGAAGATTGGTTCGAACGGTTTGGTAATGCAGAAGGGTTGCGCGGCAGTCTCGTCTGCGCAGTTTTTAATGGCTTCTTCGTAGCGGCTCAGATCAACACCGGGATCAAGTGACGATAAGGTCAGGGTCTTCTGTTCATGGTCGTAAACGGCACTGACGTCGATCCAGAAAATTCCAGCTCGGGAACATCCAGATCGCGTTCTGCCGAGCGTGGCAACTCCTCGATCTGACCTGCCATGTCGTAGCCGAGGTAACCGAAGAAACCGCCGATGAAAGGGCTTTTAAATGAGCCGGACCGGGCTCTCCGCTCAAAGATCCTGTTCAGCTGTACAAATGGATCACGGCCAAGTTCGGTTGTCCGGCCTTGATGTGAGCAGTACAGTTGTCCGTTGCTGAAATGATAATGCTCCTGCCAGCGCAGGGGTAAAACGCTGTAGCGACCGGTCTTGGGCAGCGGATTGAGGGTTTCGAGAAAGCCGGGGCCGTCTGGGCAGAGTTGCTGATAGAGAGCCAGCGGGTCAAAGTGGGATAGAGTGAAACTGCGGATCGCTGGCCTGGTGCAACTGTTTGTCATCGTGTGCTTTGCACCTGTCAAGTTTGGTTGAAGTCCCATAACTTTACGGATAAAGATCGGCCGTTGATACGAAAAAAGCACTTAGCGGTTTCCCGCTAAGTGCTTGAATTCTTGGTGGAGCTACGCGGGATCGAACCGCGGACCTTTGACTGCCAGTCAAACGCTCTCCCAACTGAGCTACAGCCCCTTACAGGTGGCGAGTTATAGCAAAACACTAATTGGGGTGTCAACAGGAAAAACAATAAAGTTGCCGGCAGATCAAGAATATTGAAGGCATAGCCATTTGTGAGACGACGTGATATATTCTCGGGCGGTAAAAATCTGCATATTTCATCATTTATATTTTCATGGGGATGTCTATGAGCGGGTGTCAGGAATTACTGCGGAGCCTTCCTGCTGTTGACAGGGTTTTGCGCGAAGAGGTGCTCCAGTGTCTGGTTGACCTGCTGCCTCAGGAAGCCATTTCGGGAGCAGTTCAGGATGTGCTTACCGAACTGCGTCAGGAAATACTTGCCAAAGGGCAGTTGTCTGTCCCGGAGAAGATTGATGTCGATCGGGTTGCCGCCGCGGCGGCGGGTCGGTGTCGTGCTTTGTTGCAACCGTCGTTGCGCAAGGTCATCAATGCGACGGGAACGCTGCTGCATACCAACCTGGGCCGGGCGCCGCTGTCTGAGCAGGTGCTCAATCGATTCAGTCTGTTTCTGAGGGCTATTCCAACCTTGAATTTGATCTCGACAGCGGTCAGCGTGGTTATCGCTACAGCCATGTCGAATCGGTCCTGACCCGACTGACCGGTGCCGAAGCGGCTCTGGTGGTCAATAACAACTCCGGCGCCGTGCTCCTGGCTCTGACTGCTCTTGGAAGAGGTTGCGAAGCGGTCGTCTCGCGCGGTGAGCTGGTGGAGATCGGCGGGGCCTTTCGGATTCCTGATGTGATGGAGGCAGGCGGTCTGCAGTTGCGTGAAGTGGGAACTTCAAACCGAACCCACCTGCGCGACTACGAACAGGCGATTACGGACAACACGGCCATTCTATTGAAAGTTCATACCAGCAACTATCGCATTGTCGGTTTCACCAAGGAGGTTCCCGCCTGTGAGCTGGTGCCGCTGGCGCGAGAACATGATCTGGTGCTGATGGAGGATCTCGGCAGTGGGCTGCTGATCGATCTCAGTCGTTACGGATTGGAGCGTGAGCCGACGGTTCAGGAAGTGGTTGAAGCCGGTGTTGATGTCATTACCTTCAGTGGCGATAAGCTGCTGGGCGGTCCCCAGGCCGGAATCATCGTCGGTCGCGAAGACCTGATCGACAAAATGCGTAAGCATCCCTTAGCCAGAGCTTTGCGCATCGATAAACTGACCCTGGCGGCTCTTGAAGCAACCTTGCGTCTTTATATGAAGCCTGAAAACGCCTTTAAGGAACTGCCGGTCCTCAAAATGTTTGCCGCTGACCCGGACGAACAGAAGGCTCGCTGCGAGCGTCTGGTGCAGCGCCTGGAGCTGGCTGAGCTGGCCGTCGAAGTACGGTTGCTCGAAGATATCTCCCGCGTCGGCGGCGGGGCCATGCCGCTGACCGAACTACCCGACTGGGCGGTTGAAATCAATCCGCTCAAAGTGAAAATTCCAGCTCTGGCCAAACGTTTGCGGAGTTATTCTCCGGCGGTTGTGACCAGGGTTCAGAACGACCGCTTGCTGGTGAATTTGCGTGCGGTCTTCGATCATGAAGAAGCATTACTGACACAGATACTTATTGCAGCTCTTGAGGATAAAGGATAAACGGTGGCGCAGCAGGGACACTACATTATCGGAACAGCCGGTCATGTCGATCATGGCAAGTCAGCTTTGATTAAGGCGCTGACAGGGGCAGAGACCGATCGCCTGGGGGAAGAAAAAGCCCGCGGAATTTCCATTGAACTCGGGTTTGCCAGGCTCGATCTCGGCAATGGCGGGATCGCCGGCGTTGTTGATGTGCCGGGCCATGAAAAGTTTATCCCCCAGATGCTCAGCGGAATTGCCGGAATCGATCTGGTCCTGCTGGTGGTCGATGCCAATGAAGGGGTGATGCCGCAGACCCGTGAACATCTCCAGATCATGGAGCTGTTGCAGGTCAAGAACGGCATTCTGGTGCTGTCGAAATGTGATCTGGTTGAACCGGACTGGTTGGATATCGTGGAAGAGGAAATTCGTGAACAGGTGGTGGGGACCTTTCTGGAGCGGGCACCGACCTGTCGGGTTTCATCGCTGACCGGCGAAGGCTTGCCGGAGTTGATGGCGACGATACGTGAGCAGCTGGACAAGGCTCCTCCACGCGATTCCAGCGGTGCGGTGCGTCTGCCGGTCGACCGCTGTTTCAGTATCAGCGGCTTCGGTACGGTGATCACCGGTACGCTGAGCAGCGGTCATGTCAAGGTCGGCGAAACCTTGGAAATCCTGCCCTCCGGTGTCAGTGCCCGGGTGCGCGAACTGCAGGTTCACGATCAGCAGGTTGAAGATGTCTACGCCGGTCAGCGGGTGGCGATCAATCTGTCAGGGGTGACCCGTGATCAGGTGCCGCGCGGTTCGGTTATCGGAACACCGGCTCTGTTCAGGGCCAGCCAGCGTATCGACGTGTGCCTCAACCTGTTAAAGGATGCTCCACGGAAGCTCAAGTTTCGCGATCCGGTCCATCTTCACCTGGGGACAGGGCGGACGGTGGCCCGCGTTGTTCTGCTTGATCGTGACGAAATGGAACCGGGCGCTGAAACCTACGCCCAGCTGGTTCTGGATCAGCCTCTACTGGCTCATCGCGGTGACCGTTTCATCATCCGTTCCTATTCACCCATGGTGACCATCGGTGGAGGAGTGATCGTCGATGCCGAACCGCAGAAACACAAGCGCTTTCGGCCTGAGGTGATTCAACGCCTTAAAGATCTGTCCTCGGGTGATCTGGGGTTCTGGTTGCAGAAGCTGGAGGAGATGCAGCTGGCGCGCTTGAAGGATCTGGAAAAGCAGACCGGAACCGGGCGTCAACAATTACTTCAGGGTCTTGAACGCCTGCAGCAGGCCGGCGAGGTCGAGCTGCTGGCGGAACAGTGGGTGGTGTCTCATCTGGTGCGCAGCTGGAAACAACGCCTGCCGGAGATCGTCGCCGAGTATCATCAGCATCACCACCTGAGGCATGGCATTCCGCGTGCGACCTTGCAGGCACGGCTGTCGGAAAAGCTGGCACCCAAGGGGTTCGAAATACTGCTTCAATGGGCGACCGACAACAAGCTGATTGCGCAAAACCGCGATCTGGTCGCTGTGCCGGGCTGGAGCCGCAGCCGACAGAGGCTGAGAAGCCTGTTTCTAGAAAAATTGAATCGTTTTTCCGCCAGGCCGGTTTTGAGGCCAAAAACAACAAGGATATATTCAACCAGCTCGGCTATTCCGATCTCGACAGTGAAACCTATCTGTCCTATCTGGTTCTGGAGGGATCGTTGGTACGGTTGAATCAGGAAAGCACGCTGCATGACCACAGTTACCGCAGGGCTGAGAAACTGCTGGTCGATATCCTGGACCAGCAGGGTGAATTCAGTCTGGCTGAGTTTCGTGATAAATTGGGAAGCGGGCGTAAGTTGACCCAGGCGCTGCTGGAATGTTTTGATGCGCTCAAGTATACCCGCCGGGTTGGGGAAAAGCGTGTAGCCTGGCAGTTACCAAAAATCAGTTAGCTTTTTCGTATCGGGTCTTATCCTTGCGATTGGTTCCCGCTCCCCTGCCTACTGTCTAATGGGGGCGTTATTTGTTATGGAGATAAAATGAGTGTTCGTCTGACCTCGTTGTCGCGCAGCTCCGGTTGAGCGGCCAAAATAGGTCCCGAGACCCTGACTCAGGTGCTGAGTCAGTTACCCCAGATCGATTGTCCTGAGTTATTGTCGCAGGCAATCCCTTTTGCTGATGCCGCCATCTATCGTTTGAGCGATCAGGAGGCGCTGGTGCAGTCCCTCGACTTCTTTACCCCTGTGGTGGATGATCCGTACAGCTACGGCCAGATCGCCGCGGCCAATTCGCTGTCCGATGTTTTCGCCATCGGCGCCCGGCCGCTGACGGCGATGAATATCGTCTGCTTTCCGCTCAACTGCCTTGAACCGGACGTGTTGGTGCAAATCCTCCGGGGGGGAGCCGAACGGGTTCAGGCCGCTGGTGCTGTTATGGCTGGAGGGCACTCAATCGAAGATGACGAGCCTAAATATGGCCTCAGTGTCACAGGTCTGGTCAATCCGACCCGGATGATGACCACCTGTGGCTGCCGGCCCGGTGACCGACTCTATCTGACCAAGCCGCTGGGAACGGGTCTGCTGACGACCGCTCTTAAGGGGGAGGTCTTGAGTGAGAATGATCTTGGCGCCGCTATTGAGGGGATGAAATCCCTCAATAAAGGGGCTGCAGAAGCAATGATGGCGGCTGGAGCGTCAGCCTGTACCGATATTACCGGTTTTGGGTTGGCGGGTCATGCTGCGGAAATGGCGGATGCCAGCGGGGTTGGCATACGCCTGTCGCTTCATCAGCTGCCGATCTATGCGCATGCGGTTGAGATGGCTGAAATGGGATTGGTTCCGGTGGGGGCTCACCGCAACAGGGAGTTTTATTTCTCCCGGCTTGAAAATCATGAAGACAGCGATCCGATCATGCTCGACTTGCTCAGCGATCCACAGACGTCCGGTGGTTTGCTGATCGCCGTGGCTGAGGAAAAGGCCGAAAAGCTGGAACAGGAGTTCATGTGCCGGTCTGTTGCGGCTCAGTGGGTCGGTACGGTTATAGACGGCCCTGTCGGCAAGATCGTCTTGGATTTCTGATGCTATTCGGACTGGGCCCCTGGGAGCTGATGATCCTGGGGTTACTGTTCGTCGCCCTGTTCGGTTTGAAGCGGGTGCCAACCGCAGCCCGTCAGTTGGGGCGGATTCATGGGACCATGCAAAACCTGAGGCACAGGTTTCCCTTCCTGCTGCGGTTTTTTCGCCGTTAGTGGCGCGGACGGTGCAGCCGATCTGAAATTTCAAACTTTAAAGCTTTAAAGATGTTCGGCTGTGACAGTTAATAAGCCACTTTGGCGAATGGTGATTGTGACGACGCTGTCAGGGCATCGGCCAGAGTATAGATTTCATGGGCTTCAAGCAGAGCAAACAATTTGACCAGAACTTCGGCGGTGACGATAGCATCGCCTAAAGCGGTGTGGCGACCGACGATGGTAACATTGAGGCGCTCCGCCAGCCCTTCAAGGGAATGGCTTTCCTGATTGGGGTGAACAATGGATGACAAGAGCAGGGTGTCAAGCACCGGATTGTTGAAAACCAGCCCGGTTTTTTCTTCCTGTAATTCCAGAAAGCGCATGTCAAAAGCGGCGTTATGGGCAACCAGAAATCGAATTTTCAGCAAATTTGTAAAAATGCGGCAGAACCTTGTCGATGGTCGGCTGGCCTTGAGCAGGGCTGGTTCGATACCATGAATGGCGACCGATTCGGGCGGCACAAAGCGTTTGGGATCGACCAGCTGATCGATGACTTCATGGTAGAGAATCTGGCCATTGACGATACGGATTGCACCGAGCTGGATGATTTCATCCCCCTGTGACGGGTTGAGTCCCGTTGTTTCGGTATCAAAGACCACGTAAGTCAGTTTATTGAGCGGGGTCTGTCCCAGTTCCTGCAGGTCGGCGCGGTTAAACAGGTCGAATTCGTAGGATACGGGCCGGTGTTCAACCATATTCTGTATGGCCAGTCTGCGATCCTGGTCAATCGGGGGGAAGGTCACCAGGACGCCACTGCATTGGTCGTCCTGTTCTTTCAGTTCGGTAATGGTTCCCGACAATCTTTTGACCGTATCCCTGAAGTCCAGCAGGTTGCCTTTGTTGTCGGTAATCAGCGGCGTTGTCTGCCATGAATCGATCAGTTCCTGATCTGCGGCCGCATTCTGCCAGGCCACCGCCAGCTCACATTCCTGCCGATCGTTACAGGTGATGGTCATCAGCAGTTCCGTTGTTTCCGTCTGCGCTTTCAACAGCCCGGCCAGGTGGGAGATCGCCTGAACCATGGCATAGCTGTCAAGCTGCAACCACACTCCGGGCTGTGCCAGCGTCGACACTTTAAGGTTGAGCCGTTCACTGACATTTTTATTGACGATATCGAGCAGGTTTTCAGCCAGCACGTTTCTGTTTTGATCAAAGCGTGTTGGTGCAGGGCGTAGCTGGCTCTGGCATCGCTGACCTTTTGCTCCAATGACAGGGATGCCTGGTCAATTTTTGTCTGAAGCTCTGCAGTTTCTCCTGATCGAGTTCCGGCCGGCGAGAATATTGGTGATCGCTTCCCGGATTTCTTCGAGGTCTTTCTGCTGGTCATCGATCAGCGACTGAATCAGGGTGTCGCGTCGACTGTCCGCCTCAATCTGCAGGGTCATGTCCTCAAGGGTGAGAACAACACCAGAAATGACTTTTTCTTCCCCCTGTTCAATAAAAAAGGGGCCATGTTGACATGCAGGCTGAGTCCGGTATGGAGAGTCATCATCGTATGATTGACCAGTTTCGAGCGGCCGGAAGAATGGCACTTGTGCAGCATTTCCAGTCCATGAACAATAGGGTCACGATCGAGAATACTGAAGATGGAGCGGCCCAGTCCGAGCAGTCCCTTGTCCTGATCGCTCGTCTGGCCGGCATGGGGATTTTCTTTGAACAGCTCCTGAGCCTGCTGATTGTAGAGCAGAATCTGGCCGTCGGTGTTACAGACAATAACCCCGTGAGGCAGTTCCGACATCAGGGCGGCAAGCCGGGTTCTTTCTTCGTTCAAGGTCGCTTGGGCGATCGCGATTTTCCCCGCGACATCCTGCTGGAGTTCGGTGAAGGCGTCGGCCGATTGATTGATGATTTCAGCCAGATACTGAATCTCCTTTGAGGCGTTCTTCAGTTGAATGCGGTGATCCGGATTGACCGATGAGATGATACGTGCGCTTTCTGCCAGTTTGAGGATCGGGATAATATAATCGTTGAACAGCAGATTGATCAGAGCCCCGATGATGAACAGAATGGTGATTGTGCCCAACAGCGGGAAGGGGATGAGTTTGTTGAGCATTTCACTCAAGGCTGTCTGCTGGGTTTCGTTGAGGCTGGCCCAGGAACCGATCAGGCAGGCAATCATAATGCTGACCACGGCAAAGTAGATCGCCGTGAGGAAAATCCAGTATTTAAAACTCGGCTTCATTCAATAAAACCCTGTATTGCAAGGAGTGTCGAAGGGCCAAGGGGCGGAATCATAAAAGGACTCGGTTCCGGCCGGTATTAATCCGCAGTCCAGAGGCATGGACGCAGATTCATTGAGATAGATTGAGGAGCCCTTAATGGAGTCAGTGAAAATATAAGACAAAAATAGTGATATGGCAAACGTTGTTGTATTTTTTGTCGCTGTGCTGTGAACGAACAAAGGCGCTGGACAAAATGTAGACAGCGCCTTTGTTTATTTGAGATTAATCCGATGGGGCTCAGGCCGTCAGCAGTTTGAGTGCCTCAAGATACTTTTCACCGGTTTTTGTGATGATGTCAGCGGGCAGCTTTGGTGGCGGTGCCTGTTTGCCCCAATCGAGGGTTTCGAGGTAATCGCGCAGGAACTGCTTGTCGAAACTCGGTTGGGCCCGGCCCGGCTGGTACTGGTCTTTAGGCCAGAAGCGTGATGAATCAGGGGTCAGCGCTTCGTCGATCCACATCAGTTCGCCATTGTACATGCCGAATTCAAACTTCGTGTCGGCGATGATGATTCCTTTTGTGTCGGCCAGCTTGCGAGCGCGCTCATAGATGGCGATGCTGATATCGCTGACTTTCTGAGCTGTTTCGCGACCACAGAGTTCGACCGCCTGCTCGAAAGAAATATTCTCGTCGTGCTCACCGATTTCCGCCTTGGTGGACGGAGTGAACAGGGTTTCCGGCAGCTTGTCACTCTGGGTCAATCCTGCCGGCAGCGGAATACTGCACAGCGATCCTTCACGCTGATACTCTTTCCAGCCGCTGCCCGAAAGGTAACCGCGCACGATACACTCGATCGGCAGTGGCTGCGCTTTTTTAGTCAGCATGCTGCGCCCCTCCAGTTGATCGCGATACTGGTGGGTGATCGCCGGAAAATCGTCAACCTCCGTGGCAACCAGGTGATGCGGAATCAGGTCGGTCATCTGATCGAACCAGAATTTGGAAATCTCGGTCAGAACGAATCCCTTCTGCGGAATCCCCTCATCCATAATGACATCAAAGGCTGAAATCCGGTCGCTGGTGACGATGAGGAGGTGTTCGCCAAGATCATAAATGTCTCTGACTTTTCCACGGTTAACCAGGTTCAGTTCCGGGCAGTTTGTTTGGGTGATAACTTTACTCATTTTTTTAACTTAGCTCCCTGCGGTAAATTCGTTGATCAGTTCAGGAATGAGAATTTCAAGTTGGGCCTCTTTTTTCAACTGGTCTAATTGATCGTTCACCATCTTTTCCTGCTTTTCCTGCAGCAGGCGGTTTCTCAATTGGGCCAGGCCGGCTTCGTCAAGGCTGGTAAAGTCAGCTGTTGTCGCGGATTTCAGTGATGCGACCAGGAACCTGTTGCCGATTTCGTAGACTTTAGGGCGACCGAAGTCTCCTTTGCCAATTTAAAGGAGTCTTCTGCCAGCTCCTCAGAGTTGCCGACACGTGGGATGAAACTACCGAAACTGCGGCTGAATTCCCCGATTCTTCAAGACTGAGCTTCAGCTTCTTGGCGGCGGCCGGAAGGTTGTTCGATTCTTTGCCTCGATCAACAGCTTGTCGGCCAGTTCATGGGCCAGGGTCTGTGCCTGTTCGGCCCGGTAGGCAATCTCGACGGCAGCTTTCACTTCATCAAGTTCCGGGAGACGGCTGTCCTGACGTTCTTTAAGCGTGAACAGGAAGACCCCTTGAGTCGTCTGAACCGGACGGGCCAGCTCTCCCTCTTTCAGGGTGAAGGCCGCGGCACTGATTTCTGCAACACGACCGATACCGTCAATCGCATCATCACGACTGAACAGCCCGGTTTCCTTAATACCGAGATCGTTGTTTTCAGCGGCCGCATTCAGGTCGCCGGTTTTGCGGTTGATGTTGTAAGCGTCAATCGCTTTTTCATAAGCCAGTTGGCGGGCCTTTTCAATTTTAAGACCGTTTTTGACCTCGACGATAGCGTCGACGAGAGGCTTGACGCCAGCTTCTACATGTTCGTCAACTCTGATAATGTGGAAGCCGAAAGGTGTCCTGACGACGTCGCTTAACTGTCCCGGCTTCAGGGCAAAGGCCGCATCTTCGAATTCCTTGACCATGATACCGCGGCCGAACACCCCGATTTCTCCTCCATCGGCGGCATTGCTCTTATCGTCGGAGTAGGCTTTGGCCAGCTTAGCGAAGTCGGCTCCTTCGTTGAGTTGTTTGAGCAGATCCTCGGCCAGTTTTTGGCGTTTATCGATGGTTGTCTGATCGGCATCCTCCGCCAGGCGCAGGAGGATGTGGGCGGCCTTAACCTCCTCTTTGATTTCAAACAGGTCGAGGTTGCGGCGATAGTAACGTTCAAGTTCATCGTCGGTGAAGGCAGCGACCTGATCTTCATAGCGGGCTGGATCAAACTGCAGATAGCGCAGCGATACTTTTCGGGGATTCGGAACTGCTCAATATTCTGCTTGAAAAGTCGGTCAACGCATCTTTGGTCACTTTAACTTTGCTTTCGACCAGCTCAGGAGTCAGCCAGACGGTGTTAAGATTCACCTTGTCGTTTTCGTTGTGATAGGCGGTCTTCAGTTCTTCGTCGCTGACGGCAGCGCCTTTCTGGAGCTGTTCCCGCACCTTTTGGGTCAGAAGCTGACGCCGTTGTGTGTTTTCAAACTGCTCAGGGGTGATGCGCTGGTAATTGAGAACTTCAAGGTAGCGATTACGGTCGAACTGGCCGTTGATCTTGAACGCATCATACTGAGCGATGCTGTTGACCAGTTCCTGCTGGCTGACTTTAAGGCCGAGCTTTTCAGCCTGCTGGACCATCAGGCGCTCTTCCACAAGTTGTTGCATCGCTTGACGGGGAAGATTGAGCTGTTTTTCCAGGGCGGCGTTGAAATTCCCCTGGTAGATGCTCTGATAGAGATTGTAGAGGTTGCTGTAAGCGGTCTGAAAATCGGTGTAACTGATTTCATCACCGTTAATGCGGGCCGCGGCGTCACCAGGCCGGTTTGCACCGTTATCGGACGGTGCGGTTAACATTGTGTAGCCGATGACAAAACTCAGAATAATCAAGCCGAAAGCGATCTTGATCAGCATCGATTTCTGCTTGGTTCTCACAAAGTCAAGCATTGCAGTAAAACTCCTCGCTATTTGATTAATGATCCAGACTCAAAAGAGCTTCGCATGTTAGACAGCAATGCGAAGGAATGCAATCATTTTTTGCCAGCATAAAGCTTGCTTAATAATGCTTCCTTTGCTAGAGTTGCTGCTCGTTTGGGCGATGATTTTGGGTATTTTTTTGAAGCTGCTCGCAGCGTTTGAGGATCACATATATGTTCAATATTTTTAATGCTGTCTGGGGGATGTTTTCGAACGATCTGGCGATTGACCTGGGAACCGCCAATACTCTGGTTTTTATGAAGGGTAAAGGGGTGGTTGTCAGTGAACCTTCGGTCGTTGCCGTCAAGACCGGTGCCGCGGGACAGCGCAAGGTTCTCGCCGTTGGGAAGGATGCTAAGGAAATGCTCGGCCGGACACCGGGCAGTATTGTTGCCATTCGGCCCATGAAAGATGGTGTCATTGCCGATTTTGACTACACCGAAGAGATGTTGCGCTATTTTATCCGCAAGGTTCATAATCGCAAAAATCTGATCCGGCCGCGCATTGTCATCTGCGTTCCATCTGGAATTACCCAAGTCGAGAAACGTGCAGTGCGTGAATCAGCAGAGTCAGCTGGCGCGCGCGAGGTTTACCTGATTGAGGAGCCCATGGCTGCTGCTATCGGTGCAGGGTTACCCATTACCGAAGCTTCTGGTAATATGATTGTTGATATCGGTGGGGGGACGACGGAAGTCGCGGTTATTTCTCTTGCGGGTATCGTCTACGCTCAGAGTGTCCGGGTTGGTGGCGATAAACTGGATGAGGCCATTGTCCAGTATATGAAGCGCAAATATAATCTGCTGATCGGGGAGAGAACTGCAGAGGCTGTTAAAATAGGTATCGGCAATGTTCATTCGACGGGTGACGATACTGTTACGATGGAAATCAAAGGTCGTGACCTGGTCAGTGGGATTCCTACAACAATGGAAATTAACTCGGACGAGGTCCGCGAGGCGATGTCGGAGCCCATTAATACGATTGTCGAAGCTGTTCGTATCTCACTTGAACAGACCCCGCCGGAACTGGCTGCTGATATTGTCGATAAGGGCATTGTCCTTGCCGGTGGCGGAGCTATTTGAAAAATCTTGATATTCTTCTGCGACAGGAAACGGGGTTGCCCGTTGTTGTTGCAGAAGATCCTCTGTCATGTGTCGTCATTGGTTCTGGAGCGGTCATCGATCAGCTTGATCTTTTGAAGCAGGTGGCTGTTTCCTCCTGATAGGACAAGCGGACGGCATTTTTGTTCTCAGTTATGGGGAGGATCGTCCGGTCCTCCCCCTTTTAATTGTCAGAGGTGGCGTCCTGTTGTTGTCTCTTTTCCTGAAGAGGCTTTTAGCGATGGACAAAATTACCTTAATCAGCGGTACAATTGCGTTCCGAACTTTTTGATGGGGCGGGTGTATGCGTGATCTGGTAAAGCGCTATCGGATGTTTCTGGTTGCTCTTGTTCTTATTCTGATTACCGTTATCCTTTATTCTTACAACTTGCGTCAGAAATCGGCGACAACCTTTTTCGAACGTGCCGTTCTCACCTTTGCGGCACCGTTTCAGAATGGTTTTGATGCCGTTGTCGATGGTATTGCCGGTGTCTGGGGTAACTACCTGTGGCTTGTCGATGCGCGTCAACGTAATATTCTTCTGGAAAAGGAAAACCTGACTCTGAGGGCCAAATTGAGTCAGACCGATGAAATTCAGTTGCAGAATGACCGGTTGCGCAAACTCCTCGCTTTTGTCGATGATATCGACAGGCCAGCCCTGCCGGCGCAGGTGATCGGCGAGGATGCCAGTAACTGGTCGCGCACAATTATCATCAACAAGGGAACACGGGCCGGATTGCAGAACGGGTTTCCGGTCGTTGCCGCCGATGGTGTGGTGGGTCGGGTGATCAAGACGGCGGCCAACAGCTCACGGGTTCTGTTGATTACCGATGCTTCCTCAGCTGTAGCGGCTCTGGTTCAGAGAACCAGAACGCGCGGTGTCGCGCGCGGTCGAGGACGCGACCTGTCTCTTGAATATGCCTTGCGCGACGGTGATATCCGTACCGGTGACCTGCTGGTGACATCGGGCATGGGCGGGGTGTTTCCGAAAGGATTGCCGCTGGGGCTGGTCACGGAAGTCAAAAAAAGATCCATTCAGCCTTTTTCAGCAGATTCGAGCTGAGACCGCAGCCGATTTTTCTCATCTCGAAGAAGTATTGGTTATTGTCGGGGAAGATCATTGAGACAGTTTGTTTTTTACTTTGTCCTGGGCCTGCTGTTTGTCTTTCTTCAGAGTAGTGTCTTTCCTTTATTTCTTGAACCTAACCTGCGACCGAGCCCTCTTCTGATTCTGGTTGTCTTTGCCGGTTTGAAGGAAGATCTTCTCGGTTCGATTATTGCCGGACTGCTGCTGGGGGCCATTCAGGACAGTTTTTCCGGTCACAGCCTTGGCCTTTACGTGACGGTTTATCTGGCTCTGGCCCTTTGCGCTGAAGCTCTGTCGGAGCAGCTGAATGCTGAAAGTCCGCCACTGCTGATGTTGTTAATTGCGGGAGGAACCCTGGTCCAGAACCTGCTGGTTGGGGTGCTGCTGTCGCTCCTGGCGGACACTCCTTCCGTTCTGTCCATCATTCTTTCCGCGATTCCCATGCAGATTCTTGCCAACCTGTTGTTTGCTCTGGTGTTGTTGTTTCTATTGTTGCGTGTTCAGCGCTGGTTCGGATACAAGCGTGGCCTGGCCGGGTTGATTTATCAGGGGAAGCATCATGGGGTTGATTTTAAATTGGGTAGAGCTTCCGGTTGTTTAAAAGGCGGTTTCTGTTTTATTCCGCGGCGGCGGCACTGATATTTTTTTCCTGATTGCCCGTTTGTGGTTTTTGCAGGTTATCAACTACGAACACTTGCTGGAACGTTCATTCGTAATCGAACCCGGGTTCTTTCACTCGAAG
>LQAG01000039.1_pt1 | contig 75635 bp, 96 predicted proteins | sample 1535801 | NCBI WGS metagenome assembly LQAG01 (sample SAMN04331584, study PRJNA305678) | bioreactor metagenome | isolation source: bioreactor_3 inoculated with Wadden Sea sediment 1st replicate of a... | place: Germany:Bremen
TAACGCAATTTCCTATACAAGAACAAAAGACTCGTTTCACGAGTCTGGTTCCGCTTCGCGGATTGTTCCAGATGTCGACAGAAATTGACTCTTTCAGAGCAATTTCTTAGTTAGTACAAAGTGGACAAGTCCACATCAACTCCCTAATCCTCATTTATGAGGGACTTGGCAGCTTTGCCGCGCTGAATGTGGTCACGGAGTGACATCTTCATTACACATTCATGTGCTTCCATAGTGGAACGCTTTCATTTCATAGGAAATTCCGAAGGAATTTCCTATGAAATGAAAAGCCGCTTCCAGCTGTATCAAGCTGAAAGCGGCATGTAATCATCATTTACTTCACACCATAGAGTGCATAGTAATCATCAATACGGCCTTTCGTCTCATCGTCGATGTAGACTACACCGTCAACGGGTCTGTCATAAAGGTATTCAATGACCTCTTCCATCGTTACGATGGCTTCGGTTCTGATACCGTATTCGTCTGCAAGTTCCATCAGCGCAGAAATCTCATTCTGGCCTTTTTCCATTCGGTCCACTGAAATGATCAGACCGATGACTTCAACGTCCGCCTGTGCCTTCAGCATCGGAATCGTCTCTCTGATGGAAGTACCTGCAGTGGTGACATCCTCAATCAACAACACCTTCTGTCCATCCTTCAACGGACCGCCAAGAAGAATACCCGCATCACCGTGATCCTTCACTTCCTTGCGGCTTGAGCAATAGTTGACATTTGCTCCATACGCATTCGACAATGATATGGCCGTAGCGACACTCAACGGAATCCCTTTGTACGCAGGACCGAAAAGAACATCGAAATCCGTACCGAAGCTGTCCTTGATTGCCTTGGCATAATAATCTCCCAGCCTGTTCAGCTGACGACCGGTTCTATAGTTACCTGTATTGATAAAAAAGGTGTCTTTCTTCCGCTCTTGGTCGTAAAATCACCAAAAGTCAAAACGCCTGAGTCCACCATAAATTCAATAAAATCCAATTTGTAAGAATCCATAACATACTTCCCTTCAATCACTTTTACTCTATTATACCAACAATTTCGTTAATGTCTAGTAGATTATTCGAATTCGCATACCTTTTTATACCATCGAGCACTTCCATGGTCGCATTGGGATTGACCAGGTTGGCCGTTCCTACAGCAATTGCATTTGCCCCGGCCATCATGAATTCGATGGCATCCTCCCCGGTCATGATTCCGCCAAGGCCGATGATCGGAAGCTCTGTCACCTGTGCCACCTGATAAACCATGCGGACGGCTACCGGTTTGATAGCGGGACCTGAAAAACCACCCATCTTCCTTGCAAGCACAGGCTTTCTCCTATGGATATCGATTTTCATGCCGATCAACGTGTTGATCAATGAGATGCCGTCAGCACCACCGGCTTCCACGGCTCGTGCGATTTCCGTGATATCTGTCACATTAGGGCTCAGTTTGACAATCAGGGGTTGTTTCGCCACTTTCTTGACTTCCTTGGTCACAAGTTCCGCCATTTGCGGGTCAATACCGAAAGCCACTCCTCCTTCTTTGACATTGGGACATGAGATATTCAGTTCCAGCATATCCACATCCGCATCACCCAACTTTTCAACGACCTCGCAGTATTCATCCACGGTACGACCTGCCAGGTTCACAATGATCTTGGTATCAAACTGTCTAAGAAATGGTACATCATCTCTGATGAAGGCATCCACACCCGGATTCTGAAGGCCAACAGAGTTCAGCATCCCTCCGTAGGTTTCTGCAATCCTCGGTGAAGGATTCCCTTTCCATGGTGTACTGGCCACACCTTTGACGATAACGCCACCGATTTGGTTAAGATCGACAATCGGCTCGAATTCCTTCCCGGAATTGAATGTCCCCGATGCTGTAAAAACGGGATTCTTGAATTTAACGCCACAAAATTCCACACCTAAGTTCATTAGAAAATCACCTCCGAATACTCAAAAACCGGTCCGTCCTTGCAAACCTTCTTATACTCAAACTCATCTGTCAGCTGACCGTTATCGTCCCTGACCCTTATACCAACGGTACATCCGACGCATCCCCCAAAACCGCATCCCATACGTTCTTCAAGGGAGAACTCACCACTGATGCCAAATTCCCTGTTGAAGGTCTGAAGACCTCTAAGCATCGGTGTAGGGCCGCAGGAGAACATGTGATCAAAACCGTTTTGCAGATCATCTGCAAGTTCGTCCTTCATAAGCTCGATGACATTGCCCTTGAATCCATGGCTTCCACTGTCAGTTGCAACATAAACATCACCATAAGCCTTGAATTCCTCGCTCAAATAGATGTCATCCCTGAATCCGAGGACGATGGTCAGATCAACCTCATCACCGTAACGGCTCTTCAGTTCTTTTGCCAGTTCAAGCAACGGTGGTGTTCCTACACCGCCTCCGACAATCAGCAGCTTACCGCCTGGACTGTCGATGCCGAATCCCGTACCCAATGGTCCCAGTACATCAATCTTTTCTTCAGTTGTCTTCAAGGAAAACTCCTTGGTTCCCTCTCCAACGACTGCATAAATCAGCCTCAGGGTCTGGTTATCCCTGTCGATGCCGCAGATGCTGATAGGCCTTGGAAGCAGTTTGGATTTATCCGCGCAGTACAGATTGACAAACTGGCCAGGTACGGCGATTTTAGCCATGCCGCCAACACTGACAACCATCTCAAAAATCCCCGGCGCTATTTCAATGTTCTTGACGATATCGCAAGTCACTCTATCCAATGGATTATGACACATATGTATCTCCTTCACTTTCAATCAGATTATTGTTACCTATTTTGGTATGCTTTCATACCATTTTTATCGTTCATATGAAATCATATGAAGGGCCATACCCTGAGGTACAGCCCTGCATGTGCTATATTACTCACCCATGTTGTAGATTTCCATCGTATCTTCATTCAGCTTGGCAGCGATGATGTCCATCATACCTTTTGCCGTATCCAGCGAAGTCATGACCGGGATGCTGGCCTCAATGGCCGCACGACGCATCCTGAAGCCGTCTCTTGTTGCGTCATTGGCTTTTGTCGGCGTATTGATGACCATGCTGATCATGCCGCTTCGAATCGAATCCAGGACATTTGGAACGCCTTCACTGATCTTCTTCACATGTTGTACAGGAATATCGTGCGCTTGAAGCAGATTTGCCGTGCCTTCCGTAGCAATGAAGTTGAAGCCGAGATCAACATATCCCTTGGCCAGTTCGACAAAAGCATCCTGATCATAAGGCTTGATAGTCGCAAGGATTGTTCCCTTGTTCTTGATCACACCCATACCGGATCCGACAAAGCCTTTGTAAAGTGCCTCCTCAAAGGTCTTGCCGACTCCAAGAACCTCTCCGGTCGAACGCATCTCAGGTCCGAGGCTGACCTCAACATCCGGAAGCTTCTGGGTTGAGAAGACCGGCACCTTGATGGCAACCAGTTCCGCCTGTTTATACAGCCCTGTTCCATAGCCCATATCCACAAGTTTCTCTCCGAGCATCGCCCTTGTCGCCAGATCGATCATCGGAACTCCGGTAACCTTGCTGATATAAGGGACTGTCCTTGAAGATCTCGGATTCACCTCGATAATGAACAGTTCGCCCTTGAACTCGATGTACTGGATATTGATCATGCCGGATACCTTCAGCGCGACTGCCACCTTCTCGGTCTCTTCGATAATCTGGTCGATGATATAATCACTGATGTTCTGCGGCGGATAGATGCTGATACTGTCTCCGGAGTGGACACCGGCTTTCTCCAGATGCTCCATGATACCCGGAATCAGGATGTTCTCACCATCGCAGATCGCATCAACCTCAATTTCGCGCCCGATCAGGTATCTGTCAATCAGTACAGGATTCTTCGCATCCCTTTCAAAAGCAGCTTTCAGGTACCGTTTAAGCTGAGCTTCCTCATAGGTGATCTCCATACCCTGGCCTCCAAGTACATAACTCGGACGCACAAGCACCGGATATTCAAGTTTCGCAGCTTCTTCTAGCCCTTCCTTGAGGTTCCATACGGCCTTACCCTTCGGACGGTTGATGTCGAGTTTTTCAAGCAGGGCTTCAAAACGCTCCCTGTCTTCCGCCTCATCGATCTGATCAGGCTTTGTACCGAGAATCGGTACCCTCATCTCATTCAGGAAGGATGCCAGCTTGATAGCTGTCTGTCCACCGAATTGAAGAATGACACCGTCCGGCTTCTCTTTTTCTATGATATTGAGCACGTCTTCCTCTGTCAACGGTTCAAAGTACAGCTTATCCGCCGTATCAAAGTCCGTACTCACTGTTTCAGGATTGTTATTGGCAATAATCGTCTCAATGCCTGCCTTTTTCAGTGCCAGGATACTGTGAACGGAACAGTAGTCGAACTCGATACCCTGTCCGATCCGGATCGGACCCGAACCGATAACCAGCACTTTCTTCTTATCGGACACTTCGACTTCGTCATACTCGTCATAAGTAGAGTAGTAGTATGGACTCAAAGCCTCGAACTCGCCACCGCAGGTATCGACCATCTTATATACGGCTTCGATTTTAAAGGCTTTTCTCAGATTATAGACTTCCACCGGCTGACACCCTGTGAAGTCTGCAATGGCCTTGTCCGAGAACCCTTTTTTCTTCAGGTCGTACATCAGATCTCTATCGATTTCTTCGATATTGAGGTCACTCAGGTTTTCTTCCAGATTTACAATTCCTTCTATCTTGTCCACAAAGAACGGATCCATTCCAGTAATCCTGCAGATCTTGTCTTTTCTATAGCCTCTTCGAAGCAACTCAGCAACATCGAACAGTCGCTCATCATCCGGCACCTGAACCCTTCTCTTGAGTTCGTCCATTGATCTTGACGCAGCCTTCTTGTGGAACAGGCTGTACTGTCCGATTTCGAGAGAACGGACCGCCTTGAGAAGCGCCGCCTCGAAGTTGTTGCCGATGGCCATGACTTCACCGGTTGCCATCATCTTCGTACCCAAAGTCTTCTTGGCTCTTCTGAACTTGTCAAACGGCCACTTCGGAATCTTGATGACACAGTAGTCAAGTGTCGGTTCAAAACATGCCTGTGTCTTCTTCGTTACCGCATTTTGGATCTCATCCAAACGATATCCGAGAGCAAGCTTAGCACTTACTTTCGCAATCGGGTAGCCTGTCGCTTTGGAGGCAAGTGCGGATGAGCGGCTGACACGCGGATTGATTTCAATGATGGCGTATTCAAAACTCTCCGGATTAAGGGCAAGCTGTACGTTGCAGCCCCCACGATACCGACTTCATTGATGATATCCAGGGAAGCCTTTCTCAGCAGCTGATATTCCACATCAGAGAGGGTCTGGCTCGGTGCGATAACGATACTGTCACCCGTATGGACACCGACCGGGTCAATGTTCTCCATGTTACATACGGTGATGGAGTTCCATCCGCATCACGCATGACCTCATATTCGACCTCTTTCCATCCCTTGATGGATTTTTCAAGCAGTACCTGACCGACACGGCTCAACTGAAGTCCTGTCGCCAGAATCTGCTTCAGCTCTTCCTTGTCTTCTGCGATTCCACCACCGGAACCACCGAGGGTATATGCCGGACGCACGACTACCGGATAACCGATTACTCCGGCAAATTCCACACCGCCTTCCATACTGGTGACGATCTTGCTTTCGATGACCGGCTGACCGATACGCACCATCAGTTTCTTGAAGTCCTCACGGTCCTCGCCTTCCTTGATGGCATCAATCTGTGTACCGATAACCTTGACACCGTATTTTTCAAGGATTCCTGCATCGTGCAGCTCTACTGCGAGATTTAGACCGGTCTGGCCTCCCATGCCGGCGATGACGCTGTCAGGTCTTTCCTTGTCGATGACCTTCTCCAAGAATTCCAATGTGAGAGGCTCTATATATACCTTATCGGCAACTTCCTTGTCCGTCATGATGGTTGCCGGATTTGAATTCACAAGTACTGTTTCTATACCTTCTTCGCGAAGGGCTTGACAAGCCTGTGTACCTGAGTAGTCAAACTCAGCAGCTTGTCCGATGACAATCGGTCCTGAACCGATAACTAAAACTTTCTTAATCGACATATCCTTAGGCATGGGTTTCTCCTTTCATCAACGCAACGAATTCATCAAAAATCGGATCCGTGTCATGCGGTCCAGGGCAGGCTTCCGGGTGGAACTGTATGGAGTAGATCCTGTTGGTATGGTCCTTCATACCTTCCACCGTATAGTCGTTCAGATTCACATGCGTCACTTCAATGCCTTCCGGCAAAGTCTCATCCTCAACCACGTAACCGTGATTCTGGGATGTGATCATAACCCTTCCTGTCGTCTTGTCAAGAACCGGATGGTTGGCACCGCGGTGACCGAATTTCAGCTTGGTTGTATTGGCCCCCATCGCCAGTGCAAGGAGCTGATGACCAAGCAAATGCCGGTCATCGGTTTCACACCGACAAGTTTCTTGATTTCATCAATAGCCTTTCCTACATCTTTCGGATCTCCAGGCCCATTGCTCAGAAAAATGCCGTCAGGATCAGCGTCAAGGACCTCTTCTGCTTTGGCACTTGCAGGGAATATGGTCATCTTGCAGCCTCTCGACTTGAAAGACCGTACGATATTATTCTTTATGCCAAAATCGTACATCGCGATATGCGGCCCGTCTCCATCAACAACCTCAACATCATCCCTTGTCACTTCAGCCACTGCCCTTGCATTGCTGAACGCAGCAAGTTTTGTGGAAATCTGGCTTTCCGTCAGTTCACGCACCGTGATGATCCCTCTCATGGTACCCTGATTTCTGATCATCTTTGTCAGCGCTCTCGTATCGATGCCTTCAAGGCCAATGATCCGGTTTCGCTTCAAGTACTCCTCCAGTTCAAACTCACATCTCCAGTTGCTGGGCATCTTGCAGTTCTCTCTGACGATGAAACCCTTTACCTTGACGGATTTCGACTCCATATCGTCAATGTTGATACCGTAGTTCCCAACAAGCGGATAGGTCATGGTGACAATCTGTCCTTGGTAGGAAGGATCGGTCAATACTTCTTGATATCCGGTCATTCCAGTATTAAAAACAACTTCGCCGACGGTTTCTTTGATATAGCCGAAAGCTTTTCCGTTAAATACAACGCCGTTTTCCAAAATGAGTTGTGCCTTCATTCATTTCTCCTTTTTGAGTATGCTCGATTAATCTACATTCATTTATATCAATACGGCTTGATTCAGCCGTATATCTCTTCAAAACATTGATAAGTGCTTACAGGACTCTGTTCAAATCTTCCTTCATGTCAATCACTGCCTGTCTGGAAGCTTTCGCATAGTCTTTTTCACCGAACTCCTTGTAAGCCTCCTTCGCATAGGCTGCGATGATGCCTCTTGACGAATTGACGATGGAGCCAAGTCCCTCTTCATTGAAGGTCCCTGCAAGGTCTTCAGCCGTAGCTCCCTGCGCTCCGTAACCCGGCACCAGGAAGAAGGTATGGGGCATCTGTTTTCTCAGTTGAATACCCTGTTCTTTGTAAGTGGCACCGACAACAGCTCCAACCTTGGAGAATCCATATTCGCCGATCATTTCCTCGCCCCACTGGCTCACCAGACCACCGACATATTCATACAGATACTGTCCATTGACTTTCAGGTCCTGAATCTGACCGCTGTTGGGATTGGATGTCTTCACGAGGAGGAAGAGCCCTTTGTTTCTTTCCTTGCAAGCCTTGAAATACGGCTCGACGGAATCGATCCCGAGGAACGGATTGAGGGTGATGAAATCTTCCTTGTAGACTTCGACTTTCTCTCCGTCAATGTCAACCAGACCGATATGTCCGTCTGCGTATGACTGGGCCGTTGAAGCGATATCACTTCTCTTGATGTCACCGATGACGACAAGATCCTTTTCCTTGGCGTATGCGATGGTATCGATATATGCCTGAAGACCTACTGCTCCAAGTTGCTCATACATGGCAACCTGAGGCTTGACCGCAGGGATGAGGTCATGCACCTCATCGATGATTGCCTTATTGAACGCAAGATAAGCCTTTGCCACTGCTTCTGTCGTCTTACCATAGGTATCGTACATCTCTTCTTTGATCTGAGAAGGTACGAAATTAATCCTAGGATCAAGTCCTACGACTGTCGGATTGTTGGTTTCCTTGATTTTCTGAATCAGTTGATCGATCATGTTAGCCTCCGTTATATTCTTTGTCTATGGTTATCTGATGTCGCTGTTGTTTATGTTATAGTGATGATTACTTTTAATGACCTTCTCTTCCATGCGCGTTCTTCGAACAGCATGCCGTCAGCATTCGTAGACGACTTCACCCGAGACGATCGTATATTTGACCCGTCCCTGCACTTGACGTCCGATAAACGGTGTGTTCTTGCTTTTTGAGGCAATATCCTCTTCCTTGATGGTATAAGCCTCATCCGGGTCGATGATGGCAATGTCTGCCGCGGCTCCCACTGACAGATGCCCTTTGTCGATACCCAGTATATCTGCCGGATTCAAGCTGATTTTTCTGACCATGTCAGATTTTGTCAGGTATCCGGTGTTGACCAGTTCGGTGATCGTCAGGGAATCATCGTTTCAAGCCCAATGATTCCATTAGGTGCATCGGCATATCCTCTGTTCTTTTCATCATAATGATGGGGTGCATGATCTGTCGCAATGACATCGATAATACCATCACGAAGTCCGTCCTTAAGTGATTGGACATCTTTGCTTTCGCGAAGCGGGGATTCATCTTTGTATTCGTATTGATGCCGTCGACATCTTCTTCTGTCAAAGTGAAATGATGGGGACAAACCTCAGCTGTTACTTTTGCTCCTCTTTCCTTGCTGAACCTGATGATGTCCACACTGTTTTTGGTACTGACATGACACAGGTGCAGTTTCGAATCGATTGATGAAGCCAACTGGATATCCCTTGCAGTGATGATATCCTCAGCCTCCTTTGGAATCCCAGGCAGACCCAACCTCTCGCTGATCTCACCTTCATTCATCACTCCACCGGCCAACGCTTCATCTTCACAGTGGGAGAGCACGGGTATGTCAAGCGACTTTGCTGCAATCATAGCTTCCTTGAGCAGCCTTGAGTTCATGACCGTACGTCCGTCCTCGCTGATTGCACAGATACCCGCTTCTTTCATGCCTGATATGTCCGCCAGCACTTCCCCTTTTTGCCCTTTGGTGATAGCTCCGACCTGAAGGACATTCACGATTGCCTTCTCGTCCGCTATGTTGTTGATTTTTTCAACAATCTCCTTGCTGTCGACGGCAGGCATCGTGTTCGGCATGGTGCATACCGTTGTCACACCACCTTTGGCAGCACTCCTGGCACCGGTCTCAATCGTCTCCTTATGCTCGAATCCCGGTTCACGGAAATGAACATGCAGATCGATGGCTCCTGGTATCACCCAACAGCCTTCAGCATCGACGACGGATTCACCCTCTGAAGCCTCCAGCTTTTCTGAGACTTCAACCACTTTGCCTTCTTCTATCCTAATATCTTTCATTTCTTCTATATTGTTCTTTGGGTCGATGACCAAACCATTCTTGATTAACATACAATAAACCTCCTGTCTTTCATCTAATTCATTAAACCACATGATATCACAAATACATTATCCCACAAGTCGGGTGGCTACGCCATGCCTTTGAACTGAACAACCACCATTTGACATAAAAAAAGCAATAAATTAATAATCATTAACTTATCGCACCTATTGAAATACAAGTATGAAAAAAGCAATACAACTCATGAACCACAAGTGAAGACATGTCGCCTATGTAAACCGGGACTGTCTTGATGTGGCTGCATACCGTACTGCCAATCGTTTTCTTCCTATTCAATCGTTCCTTTTTCATAGTCGTTATCTTATCGTCATACCCATTTTGGGCATAACAAAAGCACGCATCGATGTCTCGCATCTTGATTTCTCCTTTGCTGGTCTCTCGTACCAAATTAAAAGGTGCTATGCATACTAGCTGGTTTCAGTATAATCAGAATCCTTTCAACTCTTAAGGGCTGTTCTGAATTTTGTTAAATTCTATCATATGTGGCCTATTGAGTCAAGTGTAAAAATTGCTGAATTGGCAGCTCGGGTGGTGGGGATGGCGCTGGATGCTGTAGACACCAACCGCCAGTCTTGAAAGATGATTGTTGATGTAAGGAAATTCATATATAATGAACATAAATCTGGGAATCACATAGGAGGATAATGCATGGATAAGTTTGTTTATGTTACGAAACAGGATATAGTGGAAGGACTGCACAGGTCAGGCCTCAAATCCGGTGACCATCTGATTGCCCATGGCTCATTGAAAAGCTTTGGATTTGTTGTCGGGGGAGCTGAAACGGTAGTTCAAGCCATACTTGAGGTCATTGGCAAAGAAGGTACCTTGATGGCGCCGGCGCAAACATGGAAAAATCTCGATCCGGAAACGGGAGTTCACTGGGATGTGCCAAAGAGCCAGTGGCAAATGATCAGGGATGAATGGCCGGCATTTGACAAGGCGGTCACACCATCCATCGGAATGGGCAAAATCGCCGAATCCATCCGAATCTGGCCGGAGTCCAAGCGCTCGAACCATCCTGCCAGATCCTTCGCGGCTGTCGGTGCGAAAGCGGAATACCTGACAGAAAACCATGACCTTTCGAACATCTTCGGTCAAGATTCACCCCTTCACAGACTATACCTCATCGGCGGTAAGATTCTGCTTTTGGGCGTCTTTCATGATAAGAACACATCCATACATCTGGCGGAGACAAGAGCTGAGTTTACGGGCAAGCGCTTTACAACAGAAAGCAGTGCCGTAGAAGTGGACGGTGAACGCCGTTGGATCAGTTACGAAACCCAGGATGTGGATGACTGCGATTTCGTTCAGTTAGGTGAATCCTACGAAAAAGACAGGAAAGTCGCCCCGGTTGTCATAGGGAACGCTGAAGTCAGGTGTATCGATCAGGTAGATTTTGTGGATTATGCGGTTTCGTGGTTGGAGGAGAACAGGAAATAATCGGTATGATCGGTTTCATGGGGACGGTGTTGAAGTTTTCAGGTATTCGAGATCATTTCTTTTTCACTGGATTCTGAAGTTCACTGGATTCTGAAGCGGTATATCCGAAAAGCTGGTTTCTCAAGCTGGCCGACAACTGAAGTTGCCAACCTGGAAGCGAGGCTGATGGCGACAGGCGCCTGATGCTGCAGGTGTTGATGGCGGGATTTTGGATCACATCTTAGCTGCACTTGGCGTGAATGTTGTGCTGAACCGTTCGTTCGGTTGTTTTCCGGAAGGAAAACATACACTGACAAAGCTAAATCGTGCACGAAGCTCGGCGAATATAAACATTGCCAAGAAATTCAAGGCAAGGTTTTTAGCTTTAGGTTCAGTGCAAGATTCACGGTTAGTGCAGCTTAGATGTTCAGCCTCAGCCCGACATCAATTCCTGCAGCATCCGGCACCGTCCCATCCAACCGAGCGCCCATCTTCTTCACAAAAGCCGACCAACAAGACCTTCCACACCCACTTGATGCGTATTTTCCAAATATGGTATAATTCTTCAGTAGGACGATTAACCAAGCTATGGGAAGGAGAAGCACCAGATGGAGAAATTATAGTGTTTGGTGCAGATTGACAGAACATGAAATTCAATTTCTATCACAACAACATCAACGTGTACGACCTTGACAAGAGCGTGGATTTTTACAAGCAGGCTTTAGGGCTTGTGGTTACAAAGGAAAAGGAAGCGGCTGACGGAAGCTTCAAGCTGATTTTCATGGGTGACGGTACAAGTGCCCATCAGTTGGAACTGACCTGGCTTCGCGATATGGACCGTCCGTATGACCTTGGTGACAACGAGATTCACCTCGCCTTCCAGGTCGACGATTACATAGGCGCTCATAAAATGCATGAAGAAATGGGATGCATCTGCTATGAGAACAAGGGTATGGGCATCTATTTCATCAATGATCCTGACGGTTACTGGATTGAAATCATACCGAAAAAATAATGCCAACGGGAGGCGGCCATGAATATTGATATTTACTCAGTCGGTGTATTGGAAACAAACTGCATCGTCATCTCCGATGACGGATATACGCACTGTATCATCATCGATCCGGGAGCGCGTTCCAGGCAGCTGGAGTCTTGATCAAAGACAACAAAGTGAAAGTCGACGGTATCCTTGTCACCCACCGTCATTTCGACCACGTGGGAGGTATCGCACATTACAGAAAAAAATACGACACAGCTGTTTATATGTACAAACCGGAATATGAAGACATGAAAAGAAAACACAGGGAGGACCACTTATTGTTCGCTGTCGACCACTGGATTGAAAGCGATAGGGAACTGGATTTCGGTTACACCGTACTTCAGCCGCTTCTTCTGCCCGGCCATACCAATTACAGCCTGTGCTACTATGACAAAACGAGAAGCTTGTCATCTCAGGTGACACCCTGTTCTACCATTCCATCGGTACCGAGTCGTATTATAATGGTCCCGCCACCGACTTGAGCGACAACATTCGAAAAGTGCTTTTTGAACTCCCTGAAGACACCATCGTCTATCCCGGTCATCGGCAGACCACCACCATCGGTGAAGAAAAAACGAAAAATCCCTATCTCTCCGATGCTGACACTGTCGATCCCTGGTTATAGCCTTAACGTCTTCTCAACATGCATCACCACCGGCTCACCGTTGGGTTGAATGCACAAGAAGAGTAGCAAGCAATTTCTTACAACAAAATAAAAAGGACAGCTTCCGATCGCTGTCCTTTTTAAGGAGAAGGTATTTAAGTTCTTATGGGGTGTAGCAAAACTTAATTTATATATATATATTGTATTGGGGGGGTTTACAATAATAATTATAGCAAAGGTGCAACGAGAAGTGTGAATAAAGATTCATTATTATTTGGCGTTTCATTAGTTATTATGTATAACCAAATATTACCAAAGTGTTACGCGGCTAAAAAGTGGACAAGGGCAACGTGTTTTGTTACAAATCGATTGAATCCCATACCTTTGTCATGAACGTGGTCACTTCATTGACCCAGATGTCTTTTTTTTTGATTCGATCCAGATACACTTCATTGTCTCTGAGAATTTCTTCTCTGGTCAACCAAACCGGTTCAATCTGTAATGCCAGTTCCGACGCTGTATGTTTAACGTCCGTCTGCTCGCGGGTTACATTGCAGATATAATAGTGTGATTCAAGTTCAAAAAGCTCATCATCATTGTATCTGTCTTCTCTCCAGGACATCATCATACCCAAATACTTCAATGAACAATCTGGCATATACCCCGTCTCTTCGACAAGTTCTCGCTCTGCAGCTTCCTCGAAGGTTTCTTCCCCTTCTATGCCCCACTGGAAAGTCAAATCTCCCCTGTGGGTTTTGAGCATCAGGAATCTTCCGTTTTCATAGACGACAATCCGCATTGACAGCTTCCTGTTTATTTTCTGGTTCTCGATCAGTTCTTTGCCGAATTCAAAATTAAACTCATTCATGTTCTTTCATCCTTTTCGTTCACCAACTCATGACAGATTCTATGATAATCCATTATAACACAAAAGAGCGGTTCTTACCGCTCTTTTGTTGCCTGTCTCCGATGTTCATACCGTTACAGTTTTATGTCATATCTCCCTTTCAAGAATGATGACTTCACCGTTCTTGAAGTTCTTGATTTTGAAATCCCTGTCCATGACTTCAGGTATATCTTCCAGGGTTGGAGAGTGAAGCATCACATTCCAGTCTCCTCTCAGGTTCAGGAAGAGGTTGAGAGGACATTCGTCGATTGGTTTTCCCTCCATGTTTGCGATGAAGAACACCTGCTTGGTGGCATCCGGTGATGTTCTCCAACCGTAATAGATGGTATTGCAGTTGACGAGGTCGCCCTTGTCACCCCAGTCTCCGGTTTCTCTGGCACCGTTGATGTAGAGCTTCCTTGCAAAGTAATCCTTCTTCACATTGTTTGTCGGATTCGACAGCAACCAGGGATTATCCTGTCTGAAGTGTCTGAGTCTGAAGTTGAAACTTACTCTTGCCTTGTCGAGCTCACCTTCATATTTGTGGACTTTGCAGGCATCGACGGCGTCCTTCAAAAAAGCCGAAGCAAATGCCTTGAGTTTCATAGGATCGATGATACCATCGATTTTCAGCGCATCCGTCGCACACAGGTTCAGTTCTTCATCCTTTGACCACTCATGGATGTTGTATTCATCGAACATGGCTGAATGTTCAATGAGAAGCGCAAGGATGGAATCATCCAATGATCCCAGATAGTTGATCTTATCCAGCTGTTTGATGATCTCGCTGTAATTGTGCCCTATTCTTGTTTCAATGAAAGCTCTGCCGGTCAACTGTTCTTCAGAGTGGGTGTCCTCGATTTCAATTTTTTCACGAAGCAGTGTTCCCTCGTTTTTCTTCATCAGCTTTCTTGCCAGCTCAACTCTTCTTTTCGAGTCGATCTGATCTTCAGTGATTCTTGCGAAAATCTCCTGTTGACGGACTTTGGCGGCTTCGTTTCCAGGCGTCATGATGGATGCGAGGTCGGCTTCAAGCTCCCCGACCGTATCATAATGTCCCATATCATCTGTAGTCTCAAAGAGGAATCTTACAGCAACAGCATCCGTTTTCACTTTGGATACCATCGCATACAGCCGATTGAGGAATCCGTCATTCTCATCGTCATACTTCTTGACCGACAACTGCGTATAGTCTGTGAAGCCGTAGCCTTTCGTGCGCAGGAAATTATCGTTTCTGTCAAAGGTTTTCTCATCCACATACCATTCGAAGAACTTGGCACCTTCTGTTGACAGGATTTCAACCGCATATTTATCGTCGATATCCCGAAGGAACATCCAAGGTGTATGCACCAGGGAATTCAAGAGGAACATGGGGTTGCCCGGTAAGAATCCAAGCATCAGGCCTGAAAGTGCGTTGGAATCCATCGCGTTGTGGACGACCTCCTTCTTTGTCTTGCCCAGCTGAGCATTGTAATACTCCGCAAATGGTGTGTTTTCCACATATTCTGTAGACGGCACACTGGATACCATCTTGTAAAAATATCTGGCGTTGTCATGGTTGGATTGTCCTGTTATCCAATATTCACCATAACGGTAGACTTCCATGAATCGGTCCCACTTGTCCATGAACCATTTGTACTTGCCATGGACATTATGGGCAAAGATGATCGGACTCCACTGCTTGGGCACGTCCTCATGGTATAGGGTCATCTCGATGGAATGATCCAGGTATTTTGAATTATGCATCCAGTTCAAATCATCCGGCCACGGTCTGCCGTCTTCCAGGTTGATATCCAAACGGCGTTTCACACCATTGATATCCTGTACGATACTGACCAGTTCATGCAGGAAGACATCATCCTGAATTCTGAATCCGGTTTTCTCATCACGTTCCTTGATGAAGTCCTGCGCACCATCAATACGGATACAATCATAACCCATATCGATTTTTCTTCTCAACAGCTCAATCAACATGGCTTTGACATTGGAATTGGAGAAGTCGATGTCGCGGCCATACATGTTCGGCCCTGTGAGATACTTGCTGATGACATATTTCGGATTCTCCCTCTCCTGAGGCATCCTCTCAAAGGTCTCCAGAAGGAAGGCACCCTGGAAATCGCAGTGCCCCAGCACCGAGTCAATGGCCATCTGAATCGGCTTATCCGGCATGGTATGGATGGTTTCGATGAACTCCACCATCTCGTTCGGTCGCAGTGTCTCCAAGATTGACGGACTGACTGCAATCGAACCGAGAACCGGGGTATCATACCCCCAGTTCGAGATGTCCGGACGCTTCATCTCTACCTTTACCGTCCCTTCATCCGCAGAATCATCAGTCAGGACGAAAAACTCGCCTGTACGCAGTTTTACGGCTTCTCTTTCAGACGTAGGCACTTCCGGCATCAGCTCTATGGAATCGTAACCGATATAATTCAGGTCACTGATCTCGAGCCCTTCGTATATGTCTTCCTTACCCGCTTGCATGTTCCCTGAAATCACAGCCGCAATCCTCTTATACCTTCTCGTCAAGGCTGCGACGGTTCCTTCCGAAGTAGCTGTTTCCGTATGAATCTCAAGACAACTACCGATATCCTTCGCTCTGTAGCTGTTGTCCGGGAAGACCGTCTTATAATGCATGGTGAAATAATCCATGTCTTTTCTCTCGGCGTACATCTTGTCCATGTCGAAAAGCTCTGCCGGAGCATAAACACCGAAAGGCAATGAATAGGCAAGGGGATCCCTGACAATTTCCCTGTTGCCGTTCAGGTCAAGCCTTACCCAGTACATGGATCCCAGAAGATCCTTTTCACCCGCCCTCACACCGTCTACCACAGCTATCATGTAATTGTCGAGTGCCATCATGGCGATCTCATCCCTGATAAAATCCCCGGTTTTCGACTCACGACAGACATCCAGCACATCTTCATCTGCAGATGTAAAAATTCAAGTGCAATCTTATCTTCCTTGCCATTGATGTATCCATCCACCAATCCGGGCATCCAGAATCCGAAGAGGAAACGGTTCTCTCCTACTTTTCTGGTCCCAAGATAATCCCTGGTGATGATTTTGACAGCTTCATATGCTTCATGTTCAGCGAGCACTTCACTGATTTCGCTGACATATTTTTTGTCAGCAGTTCATTGAACATCATCGGTGTTTTGTTCATTTTGTCTTTCAACCTCCAAAATTCACGATTTGGCTTTCTTTCACCAAGTTTTCATATCTATCATTATAATGAGGCAAGACTTCCGTTTCTTGTACTTATCTGTTATAATTTATATTATTCTTAGGCGGATTGATTTTGGTCTATTTTGCCTAAAAGGCTGGTGAAGTTTTTGTGAAAAAAAATATAATCAGAGAACGTTTGAAGAACCTGAATACTGAATATAGACATCCGGCATACGGATATGAGGTGAAACTCCTTCAAGAAATAAAATCCTGCCTGAAAAAAGAGGCTTTTGACACCATGGAGGTCATCAACGGACTGGAACGTGCGACCCTTTCGAAAAACCCTGTCCGTTCGAAAAGAAATTCCCTGATTTCCTGGTGCACATTGTTCACACGCGCCGCTATCGATGCAGGCATCGATTATGAGGATGCGTTTGCTCTCAGCGATATTTTCATCATCCATATCGACGAACGTAAGTCCTTGGAAGACCTCCATGAATTCGAATACGTGATGATCGCTGAATTCATCGACCTGATTGAAAGCGATGCGATATCGGAATACCCTTACCCCATATCAAAATCGTTAAATACATCCATGCCAATGCATCATCAAAACTGAGCGTGACAGAACTTGCCAATATGTATCACCTGAATCCCGACTACCTGTCAAAACGATTCAAAGAGGAAGTGGGTATGACACTCACCGATTTCATTCAGGTTCAGAAACTTGAAATCGCCAAGCATTTCCTGCTGTTCAGCGACATGAAAATCACCGAGATCTCGACCCTGCTCGATTTCTGCAATCCGGGCTATTTCACCAGGGTCTTCAAGAAACATATGGGCACGACTCCCATCACTTACAGAAAAACAACATCATTTCATAGAAAAAGCACCTATGTCAAATAGGTGCTTTTTAAGATTATCGATTCAATTGTGTGTATCTATCCAGAACTTTCTTGGCCTGATTCTCATCCTTGGTGCCCTTCTTGATCTTGCATATCTCCTCAAGTATTTCTATCGCCTGCTCTTTGGCAAAATACCGGTGCACACCGCTGCCGAACTGAATCCTCTCAGGTTTATGGTGGTCATAATAGTACTCCAGAACTTGAGACCTTCTGCCTCTTTGGTGTCATCTCGATACAGTAGTCAAGGTCAGCTGCCACATAGCCTAGTTCATCGTGATGTCCATCGAAAGATTCCTGAATGATAAATGCTCCGAAGATCACCCTGTCCTCCTCACGGCTTCCAGGAAGATTGGTCGTATAGAGTGCTAGCCCTCCAACTTTCGCTTCCTTGAACTTGATCGGCTCACCCTCATGCTTGCCGCTATGGTGTACCGGCGTATATGCGATCCAGTCAATGAGCATCCTTGATTCGTCACAGATACTGCCGTTCTTCTTGTATTCCATTAGAACTTCATCATAGGTGTACTCGCCTTTTGTGAATTTCTGACAAGCGGTTTCCATGCAGACCGCACGGCCTTTTTGATATTGATTTTAATGTTTCCTGGCTGCACACACCGGCAAATCCGATGGATTGAGCAGTTGCCGCACCATCGCAGAACGTGCACTTCACAGCCATGTTGCCCTTCATCAGATGTGCTCTCGCCGCTTCGATTTCCTCTTCCTTCATCACTTTCGGCTTCTCCTGAACAGTCTCTGCAGCGGATCCGGCAACCCCTTCGGCTTTTGGAGCCTCTTCCTTCGCCGGTTCTGCAACAGCCTGTTCTTCCTTGGCTTCTATCTGATCCATAACGTCTTTTTGCAGGCTGCTGTCCTCAAAAGACAGGAATTTTTCAAACGCTTCAGGATACTGAAATTTCTTAAGCTTTGGAACCCTGTCAAACTTGACCATGACGTGCCCGGCTTTGTCGAATTCCTCAATGATGCCCTTTCCATATTTTTTATGTAATACAATTTGATTGATCAATGTCATTATCAACTCATTCCTTTCTAGCTTAAACTTATTAATCATTATAGCAGAACATCACGTCCGTGTCCTCAATTGTTAGTTAAAATGTTGAAGTTAATATGTTTTTTGAGTCATACCCCGTAAAAACAAACCAAAAACATATCATGTACATACGAACGACACATGTCACATGTAATATAGGTCTTGTAAAAATTATATATTAGAATCCCCTCTCATTATAGCCAGAGAAAAAGAGAAGCTCTTTAGTTTCTCTTTTCTCTGTCCTTTTTTATAAACCGTGTCTTTCTTTGTAATGTCTTCCTCTCTCTTCCAACAGGACTAAAACCACCGATGTGATTGGTACTGTCAACAGCATACCCAAGATGCCGAACAGCCTTCCGCCGACCGTAACAGAAAAGATAACCCAGAACGGTTTCAGCCCGACGGATTCGCCGATGATCTTAGGTGATATCAGTATATTGTCAATCTGCTGTGCCACAAGCACAACACCTAGAAGCCCTGCCGCCGGAAGGAATCCATTCAGGAGAGCAAAGACCAGTGAGGGAACCGTACCGATAAACGGTCCCACATAAGGTATGATGTTCGTCAGACCGATGATGAACGCTATCAGCGGAAGATACGGAATATGCTTTGGTGATATCAAATTGAATATCAGACCCAGCACCGCCACGGTAACACCTAAAAACAGACAGGTATACAGTTTTCCGACCAGAAATTTCTTCATTGACTTATCCGTCATATGAAACACTCTGATGATCGGGTCCGTTATATCCTCACCCAGGAGTGAACGCATATGGAATTCAATGTTTTCTCCGATTCTCTCATAATCCTTTAACGCGTAGAATGCCATCAAAAGGGAAAGGATGAATATTCCCACCGATATGATTGCATCCTTGAAAGAAATGAGAATGCTTGTGGAATAGGATATGATGTTCTCCCTGAAGGTAATGAATATCTCGCTGAAATTGTTGAAGAAATCGTAAACCAGCTGTTCATCGATGAACAATGGGGCAAAAGGGAGTGACAGTATCATTTGTGATATCTGATACGTACTGTTCGGCAAACGGTCAACGATGGAATCCACCGAATTCTTTATACTTGGAAGGATAATTGAAATGAACCCGACGATCATGAGAAGGATGGTAATGAAACTAAAGGCGACTGCCATAGTACGTCTGCCCTTTAACCATTTCTGATAAGCTTTGACCATTGGTTCGATCAGATAGATGGTGACCAGCATGATAACGATTGGTGTGATTCCTTTACCGAACCATTCCAGAATCCCCCCTGTAAAGATGGCTCTTCCCACGAGCATAACAGCAACTGCAAAAAGAAAGTACTGCGTCAGTCTTTTTTCAAATCTTGTCATCTTTATCCTCCTTATTTTTCCGTGATATCCAAAAATCCGTTACCAAAAACGACTCTGGTCTCAATGACATTGACAAACGCATTCTCATCGATGCCGCGAACAATCATTTTCAGTTTGGCTACCTGGTTGATGCTGATGACCGCATACAGGATGTCCCTGCGGTCTCCGGTATAGGAGCCCGTTCCCTGGATGACGGTGCACCCTCTGGAAAGACGCTGGTTGATGGCCGATGCGATCTCGCTTTTCCTGCTTGTGATGATGAAACCGTACGTTTATAGTTCGTACCCTCCAGAATAAAATTCGCTGTAATGGCAGAAACATACATGGCCGTCAGTGTCTCCACGGCTATATCCAAATTGAAGACTGCCACCGAAAGCCCGATAATCAGAATATTGAATCCGAAATTGAAGGATGCAATGCTGTAGGAATACTTCCTGTTCAGCACTTTGGATATGATATCATTGCCGCCGGTTGAACTGTTGCCTCTAAGTATCATGCCAAACCCGAATCCATTGATCACACCTCCAAGAAGTATGGTCGTCAGCATGTTCTCAGAGTGAAAATTCAGACCTGTTGTCATCTGTATGAAGAAAGACAGGGCGCCCATACCTACAAGACTGTATAGCATGAACTCCTTGCTGATGAATCTGTACCCTATGATGAAAATCGGTATGTTCAGCACCAGGATGACCAGCGAAATATTCATGCCGAAGCTGAGATTCAGTAGGATGGCAATCCCGGCAATCCCTCCTGAAAGTATGTTTCTCGGAAGATAGAGTGCATTGATGCTTACACTGGCAATAAATGCGCCGATAACTGTCAGCATGAGCCTTCTGATGATAATTCCGTATTTCATTGCCAATAACTTGTCCATAGTTCGCAAACATGTATCGAGGATTGAAGATGATTGCTCGATACGCTTCCTTTCATGTGTTTCCTTGTTCAATCGTTCCTCATAGAATTCCCGAGGAATTTCCACGTAACAAAACATCCGTACCGAATAACCGGTACGGATAAATTTTAACATATATTCCATGAGAAAAGTGATATAAAATCAATATTGATGTATCTTTTTGATCGAACGTATCACAAAGCGGCGTCAGACACTACTGAATTTCAGCATACCGCCCTCAAGCACTCTCACATTCTCGAATCCGGTCAGAATCAGGATCTGTGCAGCGGTTGTCGCTCTTGCTCCGGACCTGCAGATGGTGACGATCGGCCTCTTCTTGTATTCTTCCAGTTCATCCAATCTCAGTTGAAGCTGCCCGACAGGAATATTGACAACACCTTCAATATGTCCCAGCTCACCAAAGAGTTCCTCAAGTTCCCTGACATCCACTAGAATCGTATCCGGATCATGATCCAACACCATGGAATCGATGAACTCGATGACGATATCTCCTGCGTTCGGATTCATCGTCCCCTTGATCTCACACGCCGGTACATCCGTGGGTATCCAGGCCGCACTCGGATCCATCGCACATTTGTAGTTCGCCTTCAATACATCCTTCATCCATTCAGCCGGGCCCAGCTTAAGCTCCTCAATATAGTTGACAAACTCACCCTTTGTCATCGGCTTCAAGTGTGGATTCTTCTCCCTCTGAACGTTCATGTTGCCGGGTTGCCTATCCCTGTATTCGTGAGCAGGATAAACGACCAGATCACCAGACAGGTCTGCAAGCTTCTGAAGACTTTCCCAGTGTTCCTCCGGATTCCCACCGGGAAGATCGTCTCGTCCTGCACCCGCATCCTCCAGAAACAGAAAATCTCCGGTCAATATCCGGTCTTCAAAAAGGAGCGAGATGGAATCCCTGGTATGACCGGGTGTCTCCATGACAATCGCCTTCTCACCAGCCAGCTCCAGTTCGTCTCCCTCCCTTACATGGATTGTCACACATTTCGGAGGTGCCAAAGCGTGCATGACATATTCACAGTCCGTTGCATCCCTCAATGACGGTCCTGCAGAAATATGATCCGCATGGGTATGGGTATCCACAACATGAGTAAGCTTCAAACCCTTCTCCCTGAGCAGGTCCAAATAGTCTCCGGTATGATCGACAACAGGATCGACTAGAACGGCTTCATGCCTGTTTGAAATCATATATGTCCTGCATGCTGCCGGATTCAGTTGTTCAAATTTCATTGTACCGCCTCCTTTGCAATCCATAGTTATAGCATCCAATTTATATCTAATCCTTCTTCATCAGCGTCTTTCTAACGCTCTTTTCCTCACCGTTCTTGATCTTGATGATATTCGGCCAGTGCTTGTAAACACTCATGATTACGATAACAATCACACTGAGCATGATGATGGGATCCGGGTGGAACAGCAGTGTATGGATAAGAAGCACGCCCAGCAAAGCCATTGTTCCCATCGCGATGAAGTCAGTAATCAGCGTCGCAATCACCAGCACCGCAATCCCGATAAGTCCCAGCCAGAGATCCAAACCGAGGAGCATACCGACCAGCGAAGCCGTTCCCTTTCCGCCTTTGAAGCCCATATAAAACGGGAAGTTATGACCAAGTATGACAAACAGGCCATTGAAATACAGCAGACATGGAAATTCCATCGCTCCTTCGCCGCCTCCAAAGATCAGCCGAATGACCGCAATGGAAATCACCGCTTTTAGAATATCCACAATTCCAGTCAGAAATCCGATTTCTTACCGAAAACCACGGTAGCATTGGAGGCACCGGCATTACGGTTTCCCAGTTCCCTTATATCCTGTTTCAGCACAAACCTACCAAGAAGATATGATGTCTGGATGCACCCGAAGGCATATCCGACAATTGCTGCAACCAGGTAATACCCCATTACAATCACCTCACTTTTCCATCAGCTCTTACATAAATAAATCGAGCAGGTTGTACTCACCGAATACCGAAACCATAATCAATGATATGACAGCCATGATCTTTATCAGAATATCCAGCGAAGGTCCGACGGTATCCTTCAGAGGATCACCGACGGTGTCACCGACAATCGTCGAAGCGTGTACATCGGAACCTTTGCCATAGCCTTCGATGCCTTCTGATTCGACCAGCTTCTTCGCATTATCCCATGCTCCGCCGCTGTTTGCAGAAACAGGGCCAGCATGATACCGGATAGTGTCGTGCCAATCAGGAGTCCACCGACAAACTGCTCTCCAAAACGAATCCTGAGACAATCGGTACAAATACTGAAATGAGTGCAGGTCCTGTCATCTCCTTCAAAGCACCTGTCGATGAGATTTCAATGCATTGAGCGTAATCCGGCTTCTGGGATCCGTCCATGATGCCCGGATACAGCTTGAACTGTCGCCGTACTTCCTCCACCATGCTCCTGGCAGCTTTTGCAACCGCTTCAATAAGAAGTCCGGAAAAATAATAGGGGAGCGCCGCTCCTACAAGAGCACCTGCCAGTGTATATGTGTTAATCATGTTCAACGAGAGTGTAAATCCACTGGTATCACCTGGATTCGCCTGCGAATACATATATGATGCCAGCAGGCTAAGTGCTGCGAGAGCTGCGGAACCGATGGCAAATCCCTTCCCGATTGCAGCCGTGGTATTTCCGACGGAATCCAGCTTGTCCGTGATCTTTCGCACGTTTTTATCGAGCTTGCTCATCTCACTGATACCGCCGGCATTGTCAGCAATCGGTCCATATGTATCTACCGACACCGTTGCAGCGACAAAGGACAGCATGCCGATAGCCGCCATTGCAACTCCGAACAGCCCGGCAAAATAATTGGCGCAAAGTGTTGCAACCGCCAGTACGATGACCGGATAGAATGTCGATTTCATCCCCGCCGACAAACCTTGGGTGATGGTCAGTGCCGTTCCTTGAAGAGAAGCCTTGGCAATCTTCTTCGTTGGAAGAAAATCATAACTGGTGTAGTATTCTGCAAGATAACCTATGATGATTCCTGCCAGTATTCCAAATACTGCTGCCAGCCATGGTGACATGGCACCGACCCTGAATCCGAGGGATGAAGTGTCATAGTCCCTGAACAGCATGTTCGTCATGATCCCATTGCTAATCAACGTCAGCCCTGCAGATACCCAAACCGCATAATTCAATTCACGGTGCGGGTGTTCGGATACATTTCGGCCGATAAGAAACAGGATGCCTACGACACAGGATACAAGACCTACAGCGGCAAACATCACCGGATAATTGATTAGATTCCTCACCAGACCGGGATCCAGCGCATGGCTGGTCGTGCTGGTCGTATAATACATATAGGATACCAGGACCACTGATGAAATCAACGCCCGACATAGGACTCCAGCAAATCGGCTCCAAGCCCCGCGACATCACCGACGTTGTCACCGACATTGTCAGCGATGGTAGCCGGATTTCTAGGATCATCCTCGGGTATGCCAATTTCAGTCTTTCCCACCAGATCCGCTCCCATATCCGCCGCTTTGGTGTAAATCCCGCCACCGACACGGTCAAACATAGCAATGATCGAGCACCCCAGAGCATAACCGGATACCGTCATCGTAAAAGGTATGAAGTTGATACCGATCCAGTTGTTCCTAATGATTAGGTTCTCCGTTTCCATCTGACCCAAGAGCTGACCGAAAACCAGGTACATCAGCCCCAGACCAAGCAATGCAAACCCTCCGACACAAAGCCCCATAACCGAGCCTCCCTGAAATGCCACTTTCAGCGTCTTTCCAAGGCTTCCGCTCTCCCTGGCCTTGTTTGACACCCTGACATTTGCAATGGTTGCGATGCGCATACCGATAAAACCTGCCAGACCGCTCATCAAAGCTCCGAAGATGAACGCCACACCGACATACCAATCGACCAGTATTCCCAGAAATATTGCTATCAGGACGGCTATCTTCGCAATGATGGAGTATTCATGTCGGATGAATGTATTGGCTCCATCCTGTATGGCCTGAGCAATTTCAATCATCAGTTCAGTGCCGGGACTCAGCTTTTTGACAGCATAAAAGTTATATGCGGCAACTATCAATGCGATTAGAACAGCTATAAATAAGAATACAATCATCTACTCTCTCTCCTCCTAGTCAATATATAGTTTATATTAATTATAAACTTAAAATTTTTATATATCAATGAGTTCAATGTAATCTTTACTTTGGATCCCTTAGTTTCATTGCACTCTTTTATCAATAATGATATAATTTCATAAGAAAGATATCACGAGGAGGTTATCCCAATGAAAACAATTGCCTATTACATCACTGACAGCGGATTCGGTCATCTGACAAGGTCAGTGGCCATTATCAAATACATTTTGGAGAACAGTGACTACAACGTTCTGATCGCCTGCGATACACCACAGAACGAACACGCCAAAATAGACCTGCGACAGTATGAAGACCGTCTGATCTTCATCGATGTGTACACGGATGCGAATTCCGTTTTCTTCGAAAATTCACTGAAAGTCAATGTGGAAGCAACTGAAGACAACATCAACGCTTACAACCGGATGCTCTCACGTACGGTCAAGAATCAGTACAACCTGCTGAAGGCCATGAATATTGCCATGGTCATCACCGACATCAGCATTCTGGGCATCATGTTGGCTAAGAAGTTGGGTGTCAAAGTCATCGGAATCTCAAACTATACCTGGTACAACCGATTCAAGGCCATGGGTATCAGCGAGGACGTCATCACCGTCTACAAGGATTGGTACAATCAGCTCGACCTACTCTACCGTTTTGAACTGTCCGACAGCATGGACGGCATTGACTGTCCCATGGAAGATGTCGGTCTGGTCTGCCGTGAAGTCAATGAAATGGGTGCAAACGACCTGAAAAGATTCTACTGGCCTGCCGTATATATCAGTGTAGGACAGGTGGAGAAGAAAAAAGAGAAGTTCAATATCAACTTCCCTTCCGGAACAGTATTCGCCACCGGTAACCTCGATGTAGAAGGTTCAGTGCATGTCGTCAAGCTCCCGCACCGTGTCGCCCATACACAAGATTATATCGCTGCAAGCTCTTTCGCTCTGATAAAGGGCGGTTGGTCTTCTGTTGCCGAATGTCTGATTCTCAATATCCCATTCGGAATACTGATTCAAGATGCTACAGAAGATGCCGAACTGGTTGGCAAGCTTTTGAGAAGAACTACGCTTTCAAGACAACCGAAGAGGAACTTCGAGATTTCGAGATCAGGAGATGAACATCAAGTCACAAGCTGTGCAAGACCTGTATACGAAAACGATGCACAGAATATCGCGAACAAGCTGATCGCTCATGCGGACAACGGCGGTCCGATAGAATAGCAAAACATGCCAGCAAAAGCAAGAGAAAATCCAGTTGGGATATCTCTTGCTTTTTCTTTTCAACTGCCCATGAAAGCCTGTAAGTGGTATAATAGAAGTATAAGAAAAACAAACCATCCATTGAATACCATAAGAAATCAGGTGAGTATATGTATATCTGCAAAAAAATTATCATCTTCCTTCACCTACCGGACCCTATAAAGTATCCGCATATCAAATGGCATTCATCGACCACAGCAGAAGTGACGAGGACCATGTCCATGAGGTACCAGTCATCATATGGTATCCATGCTCAATGGAAGGACACGACAAGATACGTCCCTATGTGCCTGACAGCTTCAGAGCCTCCATTCTTAACCATGGATCAATAGATTCCCTTTCCTTGTTGGATAATACCCAGGCTTATGAAAACATCGAAACCATCACAACGAACACCTTTGATGACCGTCCGCTCTCAAACGCAGCCGACAGGTATCCTGTCCTGCTCTATAGCCATGCCTATGCATCATTCATGGAGCAGAACACCATTTAATGGAGGAACTGGCAAGCCACGGATATATCATTTTCAGCATTGGACACCCGGGTGAAGGCATCGAGAATTATCCTGACGGTTCCTCAAGATATCTGGACCTGAAAAAGTGCAGCGAAATCTTCGACAAATTCGAATGGATAGACCAAGAGTATTCCACTTATGGCCGCTGGGCTGAAGAGCATCTGACTTCCGATACGACCAAACACAAGGAAAGACTCTTCTCCCTCTTCCACGATCCTGATATCAACCGCCATCTCAGGGAATGGAGGAAAGACGGATTGTTCATCCTCAATCAGCTGGAATCACTGGACAATGATATCATACCGTCGCCATTCGCTTCACGTATGGATTTGGATAACATAGGAGCCTTGGGGACCTCTTTCGGTGGAGCCATGGCCATAGAACTTGGAAGACTCGACGATCGCATCAAGCAGTTGCCAATCTGGACGGTGAGATATTCGGTGAATCCTTCGAACACCCCTCTTCTCTACCAGTCATGCTGATCAGTGCGGGCAACGAACATCTAGGCCATCCGAACCGGCTGTTCTTCCTGACAGCCCAAAGCCCGGCATACTATATGCTGATTCACAACACGCATCATCTGGACTTCAAGGATGCCATCAAGACAGCACACATCAGTGAACCCGGATTCTCAGACAGACATGCAGATGCATTTCTCGGCATCATGCATACCTACCTTTTGAATTTCTTCAACCACCATCTCAGAGGTATGGAAAACCTCCTGCTTCAGGAAGTGAAGATGGATGAAAACATCTATTATGAATACAAGTAACAAAATGAATGAGCCCATGTACCTGCAGTATCATTACTGCCGGTACATGGGCTCATATTGATTGAAATCATTCTTCAACGGATACCCTCTCAAGGGTCTCTCCACTCAACCAGGCGAAATCTTCCTCATTATCAGCAAAGAAGATATTCCCCATATCGTTGCGTCGGTATGCCTGATGGAATTTGAAACAGATCTTACTATTGTCATCCGTCTTGCCGACCACCTCAATCTTGCCCGCATACGTGGACATGATGAATTTGAAGTTCTTGGCCAGTCCGTTCAATTCACGTTTGGCCTCTTCGACAATATCGATGGCCCTGCTCAGGCTGAGCTGGAATTGTCTCTTGACCCCCTTAGTCGGTCTGCATTGGTACATGTAATATGGAATGATACCGATTGACATCAATTTGTTCATCAGTTCCACAATAACAGCCGGATCGTCATTGACCCCTTCAGCAGTACAGCCTGATTTCTTACCTGGATATCCCGGCTCCTCAATGCCTCGATGGCCTTCGCAGCTTCCGGTGTCACTTCTTTGGGATGATTGAACTGTGTGACAACCTGTATCCTGACCTTCTTCGAGTATTCCTCAAACAGGTCAAGCAGATGGTGGTCCAGATATATTCTGGACGGCATCACAACAGGTATCCGCGTACCGAATCTGATGAATTCCAAATGTTCAATCGCTGAAAAGCGCTCCAGCAATTCACGGATCCGTTTGTTCGATATGAAGAAGGAATCGCCACCGCTGATCAGCACATTGTCAATTTCCCTATGTTCATCGATGTAGCGCACCACCGGTTCCAGATCAATTAGAACCTCATCATTCTCTTTTCCTATCAACCGTTTCCTGAAACAGTGTCTGCAATACACTGCACATTTATTGGTGATCAGCAGCAGAGCTGTCTTGGCGTACTTATGCTGAAGTCCCGGCACAACGGTATAATCCTTCTCTCCACTTGTATCCACATCACCTGTTCCAGCCAATTCATCTACAATAGGTGCCTGAAGCCTATATAACGGTCCGTAGGTTTTATCATAATCGATAAGATCCGCATAATATTCCGTCGTGGAAAAGGATAGGTTTCAACCTCGGACATGATGATTGCCCTTTCCTCATCTGACAGATTCATTTTGTCGATAATGTGGGTGATATCTCTAATTACCTTGGTCCTGCATTCCTCATAATGTGTCAATGTCAAGCCTCCCTCTCGGCAGTACTAGTATGTACTGTACGTAGTATTATCTATATTAGTGTAACAAAGTATAAGCGGTTACGCAACAGTCAAATTCAGCTGATTCAGGACTGGCAAAGCAACGGAACCTATGTTAAAATGATGCAGAGGAAAAGCGCGTCACTGCAATGTTCATTCCTTTAGAAAATATCAACACTTTTTTATTCAGCAAGGAGTCAATAATGATCAAATTTCATCTCACATATATCATGGCCGTCATCCTGACGGTTGCTGCACTATCCACCCCGGTTTCGGCGGAATCCTCCAAACCTTTTCCGACTGCGGAAGCCGCAATCTTGATGGATGCTTCTACAGGTCAGGTTCTGTACAGCAAAAACAGCGACAAAAGAATGTATCCTGCCAGCATCACCAAGCTGCTGACGGCACTGGTGGCCATCGAATTGCTCAATCCGGCCGACATCCTCACCTTCAGCGAAGATGCCATCAACAGCGTCGATTATAACAGCAGCCGCATAGGGATGAAGCCTGGTGAATCCATTTCTGTCAATGATGCGCTTCACGGCCTGCTTTTGATGTCTGCCAACGAAGTGGCGAACGGCATAGCGGAAAAAGCAGGGGGATCCATTGAAGGATTTGTAGAACTCATGAACGAGAGAGCCAAGTCACTGGACGCTGAGAGTTCCAGCTTCATGAACCCTCACGGTCTGACAGATGACAACCATTACACTACGGCATATGACATGGCACTGATTACCAAAGAGGTCATCATGCTGGATTATTTCCTTGAAATCATGCAGCATTCCATGCATCAGATCCAGCCAACCAACAAAGTCGATGAAATCCGTTATTTGGCTCAGCAGCATAAAATGCTCAGCAAGAAAAGCGATGCACGCATCTATCGCGAAGACGTCATAGCCGGCAAGATCGGCTATACAAGCAAGTCAGGACATACGCTTGTTACCGCTGCCAGACAGGGAGAACGCACTTTGGTCACTGTCATCATGAATGTTGACGCAAGAAATCTGTATACGGATACCAAGCAATTGTTGGATTACGGCTTTGATGGATTCAGCAGCGCTTCCCTCGAAACCGGACACCTGAATGGAGAGTTATCCGTTCATGACGGTTCCACTGAAGTCGGCTCCGCATACTGGATAGCAGCATCATCCATCGACTGCCTGATTCCCATAGGACAGGATGCGGAGGATGTTGCCTTTGACATCTACGTTCCTGACAGACTGACCGAAAACTCTTCAAAAGGCGACCTCGTCGGATCCGTCACTGCAAACCTGGACGGCAAGTGCTTGGAACAAGCAGCATCCTGCTATCTTCAGTTGAAGTGTTTGCACTGATGAATCACCGGAAGATATGCTATGGACAATGAGCAGGATGACAACCCCTCCTCTGCTCCACCGTTGCTTCTGATCCTTGCAGCTCTCTTGATTCTTGCCATCATCTTATTTATCGCCGTGAAAGCACATGGCATTCGGATGAAACGCAGAATGAGACGCACATATTACAGATCTTCCAACTACATATCAACCAAAAGATACAATTTGAAATAGAATTTTTCACCTAAAATTTCATATGCCAATCAAATGCCAATAAGCATAGTCATCTTCAACAAAAAGACGACTATGCTTTTGTATTATCTGTACTACACTTATTCACTTCTAGAATTTTGCCATATTTTTCTAGACTAATACCATGTTATTATAACGCCTATGCCATTATCATATTGAATAAACACATAGAAGACACATGACAACACTTTAAGCAAAAGGAGATGTTTATGAATACTGATATAAAAGCGTTTATCTTTGATTTGGATGGTGTGATAACAGATACTGCAGAACTTCACTATCAGGCATGGCAGAAAATGGCTGATGAGGAAGGTTACCATTTCAACCGGGAAATCAACGAACGTCTTCGCGGTGTCTCCAGAAGAGCATCTCTGGAAATCATCCTTGACGGCAAAGTCATTTCTGAGGAAAAGATCGAAGCACTGATGAAAAAGAAAAATGATGATTACAGAGAACTCCTGGAAACCATTACCTCCGATGATATCCTGGAAGGTGTCGAACAGCTTCTATCCGACCTGAAGTCACGCGGCATTAAGATCGCATTGGCTTCCGCCAGCAGAAACGCAGTGCCAATCCTTAGGAAACTCGGCATCTACGGCCTCTTTGACGCCATCGGTGACGGCAACAGTGTCGTAAGGGCCAAACCCGAACCGGACGTTTTCATTCATGCTGCAGGCCAACTGAAAGTGAACGCCATCAACTGTGTGGTCGTCGAGGATGCAGAAGCAGGTGTCAAGGGAGCGAAAGCATGTGGAATGGCAACTGTCGGCATAGGTCCAGTCAGTCGCGTAGGCCAGGCAGATTTCATCTATGACAGACCGGGTCTCATCGACTTGAATAAAGTCATCGCTGAATAAACTGGCAGATAAGTGACGAACAATACATTGGGAAGGTGAAAAAAAATGATTTTTAAGAATAATGTGAATACAGAAACAGGGTTCGATATTTTGAAAGCGAGTATATAGAAAACCAGAAGATTACAACCGGCAGCAACTACATGTTCGGCAACGGATATCTCGGTTACCGCGGTACGCCATGTGATGCCACCAAAGAGGATTATGCCGCATGTATCGTAACGGATACCTACGACAATGCCGATGGCAAATGGCGTGAGCTCTGCAATGTGCCCAACGGTTTATATGCTGCACTGAATGTAGACGGCCAGCCCTTCAAGGTGACCGATGCCACCGACTACCGCCGCAAACTCGACCTCAGCGCCTCCATCCTCACTCAGGAAGCTACATCAGACAGCATCCGGATGAAAGCTGTTCGCTTTGCAGCCATGGATAAACTCCATTTGCTTGCCATGCGTTACGAAGTCACAACCAATAAAGACACCAAAATCGATATCGTCACCGGCATCGACGGCGACGTATGGAGCATCAACGGTGAACACTTCGTGGAATACAACCTTTCAGAGGAAGACGGTATCCTTGTCACCCATACGAAGACAAAGGAATTCGGCATTGAGGTATACGTTGCAGAAAGCACAAGTATCATTTCCGATGCAGATATGACATGCACTTCATTCCAAGACGGCAAAAGAATCTGCACAGCATTGCTGCCGTGCTTTCAGCAGGCGAAACACTCGTCATCGAAAAATGGTTACCATCTTCTCGAGCAATGATGCAAACAATCCTAAACAGGCGGCGCTCGACATGCTTAACGAGGCAGTCGAAGCCGGATATGACCGTGTGCTGGAAAGCCACAAGAAGACATGGGACAAGATGTGGGAACACTATGACATCAAAGTCGAAGGCAATCTGCGTGATATGACACTCACCAGATTCAACCTGTACCACAACATCATCCATACACCGACACACGCTTATCTTCCGATCGGAGCCAGAGGACTTTCCTGCCAGGCCTATCAGGGTGCTGCATTCTGGGATCAGGAAATCTTCAACCTCCCAATGTACCTCTACACGCAGCCTGAAATCGCAAGAAATATCCTTGTATATCGCCACAAGACAATCGACGGCGCAAGGGCTAAGGCGAAGAATCTCGGCTACAGGGGTGCATTCTATGCATGGATCAGCGGCAAGACCGGCGAAGAACTCTGTCCTTCCTTCTTCTTCAAGGACATTCTCACCGGAAGAAAAATCCGCAACCACTTCAACGACTGGCAGATTCACGTTTCGTCCGACATCGCCTATACGATCTGGAGATACTATGAAGTGACCGGTGACATGGACTTCCTCGTGGAATACGGAACTGAAATGATGCTTGACATTTCACTGTTCCTTATGACCCGTTCCTTCTATAACGTGGATAAGAGACGCTATGAATTCATCCGTCTGTTGGGTCCTGATGAGTATCATGAGAATGTTGACAACAATGTCTTCACCAATTATCAGGCACGATACACCTTGAAAAAGACGCTGGAAGTCTATTCCATGATGAAGGAATCCTATCCGGACAAACTGGATGCGCTGCTTGATAAGCTTGAAATTTCCCAAGACAACCTTAAGACTTTCCAGGATATGATCGACAGGATGTATATCAAGGAGCCGGGTGCCGACCTGATCATCGAACAATTTGACAATTACTTCGACCTTGAAGATATCGATCCGAAATCACTCTCCGAGCGACTGATCGACAAGGCGGAATACTGGGGCTGGCCAAACGGTATCGCGGTGCACACGCAGGTTCTGAAACAGGCGGATCTGATTCAGCTGTTTGTGATGCATGATGATTTCAGCAGAGAAGTCTTAAAGGCCAATTATGACTACTATGAGCCACGTACGGAGCACGGTTCCTCATTGAGCCCTGCTATGTATTCCATCATTGCAAGCAAAATCGGATACGAAGATCAGGCATACGAGTATTTCATCAAATCATGCACCGTTGACCTGTATAACGCGAACAAGGCCATCAGCGGCGGCACCTTCATCGGTGGTATCCATACCGCTTCCTGCGGCGCCGTATGGCAAATGATCGTCTTTGGCTTTGCAGGATTCAACGAGAGCGACAACGTGCTCCATTTCAACCCGAAACTGCCAAAGGACTGGGATAGCTTCGAATTCAAGGTGCATCACAGAAACAATTACCTTGATATCACTGTTTCACGCGATATGATGGAGGTCACAAGCCTTTCCGGCAATACCGAGGCTCTGGAACTTGATGTATGTGGTGACAAGCGCACAGTCGCCCCTGGAGAATCCATCTCCTTCAAGCTCTAATCCTTATTCATCCTTATCCTTATCGGTATCGGCAAATCATACCCCAGTGATTTGATCAATTTATTGCCAGTATGTCGGTTATAACAAGATGCATCTAAGCTCTTCAACCGTCGAAGCAATATGGTCCGCACCGGCTAAATCCAATTCATCATAGTTGCCATAGCCATACTCGACACCAACAGACTTCAGACCCATGCTTTTGGCACCGATGATGTCATGTTTGCGGTCGCCGACCATAATGACATCAGCCGTATCAGGCTGATTCAAACGGTCAAGCACTTCTTTGATCACATCCGCCTTCAGCGTCCTGGTTCCATCCAGATTACTGCCTACAATGTGTATGAAGAACCGGTCCATCTTGAAATACTCGGCGATCTGTTCGGCGAACACCGTCGGTTTTGACGTCGCTATACACAAAATCGCTCCGTCATCAGTCAGTTCTTTCAGCATGTCAAGGATTCCCGGATAGATTTCATTCTCATACATCCCTTTTTTCCTGAAATAGACCCGCTGCAGTTGAATGGCTTCATATGCTTCCTCCTCCGTGAAACCATAGAACTCCATGAAGGATTCCTTCAAAGGAGGACCGATGAACGGTGTCAGTCTTTCTGGATCGACGCCTTCAACGCCCATCTTTTCCAGTCCATAGGCTACAGCCCTTGTGATACCAGTCTTCGGATCTGTTAGCGTGCCGTCCAGATCGAATAGAATATATCTGTGTTTCATCTCTTATCTGCCTTTCTATCATTGATGGGAATCCTATCAGATCCACTCAAGAATCTGCTTCCACTGTTCCATTTTCCTGTCATAGGTGATTGCATTCGCCGGACTGGTTGAATAGAAGACCATCCATTCCAACTCCGGCAACTGATGCGCAAACTGCTTCTTATAGACATCTCTCGCTTTACCGCCGTTAAGTATCACTCTTCTGATTGTGGGGTGCTCCTGCACGAAGCCGACGATATCATTATAATCTTCCTCCTTGATATCCTTATCAAGGCTGCCTTTCCTGAGACAGGATTGCAGCACATCCCAAACGACGATATGATGCTCTCTCATCTTCTGTTTTCTTAACTGATAGTCATCATCCCTGTCAAAGCCGAAAAGGTCACCCATGATCCTCCAAAACTGATTTCTGCCGAAACCATAATATTCATTTGCTTCAAGGGATTTGACACTGGGCATGGTACCCAGTATGAGCAGCTTGGGATTCTCCCCCACTATCGGCTCAAATGATGTAATACGTTCCATGACGCCACCTCACCTCCCACGGTCTTATAACCAATGTATATACAACATGACCGAATCGAGACAGGTCATCTCCACGAGAGTCATATCGTTTTCCACCGGTTTCTGCAGCATTTCCTGATGTAAATCATAAGGTTCCTGATCAAGATGTATATGTCCGAATCACATGTAGAATCATCTAAAGTATATGCCCATAGGATATGTATGTCAAATGTGTTATAATAAATACATAATAATACAATATGGCATCCATTCAGGAGTGATACATATGAAAAATCAATCCATCTTGACTCTACTCCTACTGACTGTTATAACACTGATCCTTTCTGCAGCTCACATCCGCAGCACTTCAGACATTTCCAACCCACCCGTCGTTTACACGATTGAAATAAAAGATATGATTACCGCAGGCACCTCGGAGCATATTGCCCGGGCAATCGAAACGGCTTCCGACAATAACGGGGCCGCTCTTGTCTTGCGCATCAATACTCCAGGCGGCCTTGTCAGCGCTACCTTAACCATTCTTGAAAACATGCTGTCCTCGAACATCCCCATCATCACCTATGTCGAGCCTAGCGGTGCCATTGCGGCATCTGCAGGCAGCTTCATTCTGGTCGGAGGACATATTGCAGCCATGGCTCCCGGTACCACCTGCGGCGCAGCCATGCCGGTCACCATCTCCTTTTCTGAAGAGGGAAGCGGAACACAGACTGCTGATGACAAGACCATCAAGTTTCTTTCCGGTCATCTGAAAAGCATATCTGAAGAAAGGGGAAAACAGCGAAGTCATCGAGAAATTCGTTACAGAAAATCTCACGTTGGATTCAAAGGAGGCGCTGGAAGAGAATGTCATCGATCTCATCGCCCCCAGCATGGAGAATCTTCTTGAAACAGCAGACGGCACCATCTTGAATATTCATGGAAAGGAACATGTCCTGAACACCTCGGGAGCTGAAATCCTTGAACTCGAAATGACCTGGCGTGAGAAAGCCACCAGTATCCTTGGCAATCCACAGGTCAGCTTCATACTTGTCATTATGGGCTTCTACGGTCTGGTTATCGGTTTCAACGCACCACAGACCTATGTACCAGAAGTTTTCGGCGCAATCGCATTGGTTCTCGGCCTTTACGGACTGGGTATGTTTGAAGCCAATCTGTTCGCCGGTCTGCTGATTCTCCTGGGAATCGGCCTGTTCATCGCTGAAGCCATGACTCCGACATACGGTGTACTTACGATTGGCGGCATCATCAGCCTTGCTTTGGGTGCCGTATTCCTGCCCGAAGAACCGCTGATGCCCAGAAGCTGGATAAGGGGTTTCGTTTCGCTCGCCATCGGCTTCGGTGTCGGAGCTTCCTTATTCATGATTATCATAATCCGAGGACTGCTAAAAGTCAAAAGAAAGCGTGTCATGCAGGGCGATGAGGAGTTCACTGACCTTGACGCAACAATAATGGAATGGTCTTCTGACGGGAAACTGGGTCTGGTCAAGATCCAAGGCGAACTATGGAAAGCTGTAACCACGGACGGCCGATCGTTCAGCCTTGGTGAGAAAGTTAAAATCATCAGCAGGGACGGCATGATCGTCCGTATCGATTCTATCAATCCTCCGGAAACGGATCATCAATCATAGTACAAGGAGTGATTTCATGTATTTTTTGTCCGGAAATTTCTTACTTATAGTCGGTATCGCATTGGCAGCTTTCGGTCTGCTATCGATGTCAATCAAAATCGTCGTGGAATATGAACGTGGTGTCCTGTTCAGGCTGGGACGTCTTTCCGGAGTGAAAGGTCCCGGACTGATTCTCATCATACCGTTCATCGACCGCATGGTCCGTGTTTCACTTCGTACCATCGTCTTTGACGTTCCAGTTCAGGAGGTCATCACCAGGGACAATGTGACCTGCCGCATCAATGCCGTCCTGTATTACAGGGTTATATCCCCTGAAAAGGTAATCGTCAATGTAGCAAAATTCCACGAAGCGACCATCGAATACGCCCAGACGACACTGCGGAGTGTTGTCGGACAGGCAGATCTTGACGAACTGCTGTCCGGTCGCGAAAAACTGAACAAGGTCACCCAGAAGATTGTCGATGAGGCAACCGACCCTTGGGGAATCAAGGTAACAGCCGTGGAAATCAAAGACGTGACGCTTCCTCAGGAGATGCAGCGTGCCATTGCCAAACAGGCGGAAGCCGAACGTACCCGTAGGGCTATCGTTATTCAGGCAATGGGTGAGAAGGAAGCTGCACAGAAACTGGCTGAAGCAACTGAAATACTCACCAAGCAGGAAGGTGCCCTGACATTGAGAATGCTCCGTACCATTTCGGAAACGGCCAACTCCAATTCTAACACCATCCTGTTCCCGATACCTATGGAAATCAATTCCATTTTACCTGAGCTTCATAAACTGAAAACAAAGTAGCATAGCCGAAACCGGCCCATATGCTGTATCGGGAACAGTTTTTCCCGTTAACAGCACATAGGCCGGTTTCATATATTGAAAATTATAAAGAATCGATCTATGAAGAACATCAGGTTTTCCTATGGTGCTCAAGCATCTTTCCGACAAACTGACCGGTATAGGACTGTTCACAATTTGCCACTTCCTCGGGAGATCCATGGGCAATGACAAGTCCACCCCTGTTACCGCCTTCAGGCCCCATATCGATGATATAGTCAGCCGTCTTGATCACCTCCAGATTATGTTCGATGACAATCACCGAATTCCCCTGGTCCACCAACTTCTGCAAGATCTTGATCAGCTTGCTCACGTCTTCGAAATGAAGACCTGTTGTCGGTTCGTCAAGGATATACATGGTCTTTCCGGTACTTCGCTTGCTCAGCTCCGTCGCCAGTTTGATCCGCTGTGCCTCACCGCCGGACAGAGTGGTCGATGGCTGCCCCAGTTTGATATAGGAAAGCCCGACATCGTTCAGCGTCTGAAGCTTTCGTTTGATTCTCGGTACGTTTCCAAAGAATTCCAGCGCATCCTCAACCGTCATGTCAAGGACTTCCGATATATTCTTGCCCTTGTATCGGATTTCCAATGTATCGCGGTTATATCGCTCTCCATGACAGACTTCACAAGGCACGTAAATATCCGGAAGGAAATGCATCTCGATCTTGATGATACCATCACCCCGGCAGGCTTCGCAGCGGCCGCCCTTGACGTTGAAACTGAACCTGCCCTTCTGATACCCCCGGATCTTCGCATCCTGAGTCGCTGCAAAATCTCACGGATATGGTCAAACACGCCTGTGTAGGTTGCCGGATTCGACCTCGGAGTCCTTCCGATCGGAGACTGGTCGATGTCAATAACCTTGTCCAGATGCTCCATGCCTTCGATATGGCTGTGCTTGCCCGGCTTGATTTTCGACCGGTTCAAATCCCTGGCCAGTCGCTTGTAGAGGATCTCATTGACAAAAGAGCTCTTCCCTGATCCGGAAACACCCGTTACACAAGTGAAGATGCCAAGAGGAATGTCGATATCGATATCCCTGAGGTTATTCTCCCTGGCGCCGACAACCTTAAGCCATCGCTCACTCGTCAAGCGACGTTCCTTCGGCAAGGGAATCACTTTCTTTCCGGCCAGGTATTTGCCGGTAACGGATTTCCTGGACCTCAATATACCATTCACCGTGCCTGCATACACGATTTCACCGCCGTGGACACCAGCACCCGGACCGATGTCGACGATGTAATCCGCTTCATGCATGGTATCCTCATCATGTTCCACCACAATCAATGTATTCCCGAGATCCCTGAGATGTTTCAGCGTTGCAAGCAGCCGTTCGTTATCCCTCTGATGCAGGCCGATAGATGGCTCATCAAGGATATAGACGACACCAACCAGACCCGAACCGATTTGTGTCGCCAGCCTTATACGCTGGGCTTCTCCTCCCGAAAGGGTACCAGCTGATCTGGAAAGGGAAAGGTAATCCAGACCCACATCCACCAGGAAGTTGATACGCGCCTTGATTTCCTTCAGCACCTGCTCACCGATCATCAACTGCCGTTCGCTGAGTTTCAGACCATCAAGGAATCCTTTGATGTCAATGATCGCCTCATCTGTCACCTCTGCGATATTCTTGCTTCCGATGGTCACAGCCAGTGACTCTTTCTTCAGTCTTGCCCCATGGCAGACAGGACACCGGTTATTGGTCATCAGGGTCTCATATTCCCCACGCATGTATTCGCTGCTCGTTTCCTTGTATCTTCGGATCAGACTGTTGATGACCCCTTCAAAGGAAGTTTCATACTCACCTGTCATATGTTCATTCTCATAATGGACCTTGAATTTTTCACCTTTGTTGCCATACATGATGATGTCCTTCACTTCATCCGGATAGGCGCAATATGGGGTTTCGACTGAAAAACCGTACAGCTTCCCAAGGGCCTTGAACACATTGAGTGCATGGCTGTTCTTGTTGCTCGCCCCTCCCCAGCCGGCGCCTGGATGGCACCTTCGACAATGGACAGCCGGTCATCCGGCACAATCAGGTCCGGATCGAATTTCATGGTGAATCCAAGACCGTGGCACTCTGGACAGGCACCGAAAGGATTGTTGAAGGAAAACATCCTCGGTTCGATCTCCTCAATGCTGATGTCACAGTCGGCACAGGCGAAATTCTGGCTGAATGCCTGGACTCCTGCTCCTATGAAGTCCACCTCCAGGATACCTCCTGTCAGTTTCATGACCGTCTCGATGGAGTCGCTCAAACGTTTCTCGATACCTTCCTTGATCACCAGCCGGTCAACGATGATGGCTATGTTATGCTTCTTGTTCTTATCCAGTTCGATGGTCTCTGAAAGGTCGTAAACATTGTCATCGATCAGGACTCTGACATAACCGCTGCGCTTCGCCTGGTCGAGAAGCTTTGTATGCTGCCCCTTGCGGCCTCTGACCACAGGCGCCAGGAGCTGAATTTTGGACCTTTCCTCATGCTCCATGATATGATCGACAATCTGGTCAACGGTCTGGCGCTTGATGGGCTTGCCGCATTCCGGACAGTGGGGAATCCCCACGCGGGCATACAAAAGCCTGAAATAGTCATAGATCTCCGTTACCGTTCCTACCGTAGACCGTGGGTTTCTGCTCGTGGTCTTCTGGTCAATGGAAATGGCAGGTGAGAGATCCTTCGATGGTTTCCACATCCGGTTTCTCCATCTGACCCAGAAACTGTCTGGCATAGGCCGACAGCGACTCCACATATCGCCGCTGCCCTTCAGCGTATAGCGTGTCAAAAGCAAGCGAGGATTTTCCCGATCCACTCAGTCCTGTTATGACGATGAACTTATCTCTCGGCAGTTCCAGGTTGATATTCTTCAAATTGTGCTCTTTGGCACCTTTTATTACAATCTTATTCTTTGCCACAATTTACTCCTATCTATCCTGCAGCTGTTTTTTCAGTTTGAACAATTCATCCCTCAGCATGGCGGCCCTCTCAAAGTCAAGGTCGAGGGCTGCTTTCTTCATAGCATCGGATATCTTCTTGGCCAGCTGCTCAAGTTCCTTTTGATCCATGGATTCAGGATCTTTATCCAGAACGTATTTCGCCTTCTTTTCCGAAACCTTGGATATCTTGATGAGATCCCTGACGGCTTTCCTGATAGTCTGAGGCGTGATGCCATGCGCCGTGTTGTAGGCCTCCTGAATGTCACGGCGGCGGTTGGTTTCATCGATCGCCCTTTGCATGGATCCCGTCATCGTATCCGCATACATGATGACCCTGCCGTCACTGTTTCTGGCTGCACGGCCGATAGTCTGGATCAGGGCTGTCTCGGAACGCAGGAAACCTTCCTTGTCCGCATCAATGATGGCCACCAGTGAAACCTCAGGTATGTCAAGTCCCTCCCTGAGGAGATTGATACCAATCAGTACATCGAACACACCCATACGCAGATCACGGACAATCTCAATACGTTCAAGGGTATCGATATCCGAGTGCAGATATCGGACACGGATCCCGATTTCCTTCATATAGTCCGTCAGGTCTTCCGCCATGCGCTTTGTCAGCGTTGTCACCAGCACCTTGCTGCCTCTTTCCGTTTCCCGGTGAATCTCATTGACCAAATCGTCAATCTGACCTTTGACCGGCCGCACTTCCACTTCCGGATCAAGCAGTCCTGTCGGTCTGATAATCTGTTCTGCCATCAACTCTTCATGTTCCTTCTCATATGGTCCTGGGGTCGCTGACACGTAAAGGATCCTGTCTATCTTTTCTCAAACTCTTCAAAATTCAAAGGACGGTTATCTTTTGCAGAAGGCAGTCGGAAACCATAGTCCACCAAGGTCTGCTTCCTGGATTGGTCACCAGCATACATCCCCCTTACCTGGGGCAGCGTCATATGGGACTCATCAACAATAATCAGAAAATCATCAGGAAAATAATCGATCAGAGTATGAGGCGGTGCTCCCTCGGGCAAACCGGTCAAGTGCCTGGAATAATTCTCGATACCGCTGCAAAATCCTGTCTCACGAATCATCTCTATATCGAAATTCGTTCTTTCCCTGATTCTCTGTGCTTCAATCAGTTTGTCCTCCGCTTTGAAATCCTTAACGCGCTGGATCATCTCGGTTTCGATCGCTTCCAGCGCTTGTTCGATCTTCTCTTCTGCGATGACATAGTGGGAAGCAGGGAAAATGGATATATGATCCAATTCATATACAATTTCTCCCGTGAGTGTATTGATTTCCGTAATACGTTCCACCTCATCACCGAAAACTCTACACGTATTGCATTCTCCTGGGAACCGGACGTGAAGATTTCCACGACATCTCCGCGCACCCTGAAGGTTGACCTGGAAAACTCCAGATCATTTCTCTTGTACTGTATATCCACCAGTTTTCGAAGCATCATGTCCCTGTCGATTTCCATTCCAGGACGCAGACTGACCACCATATTCTGATAATCAATCGGAGAACCCAGACCGTATATGCAAGACACCGAAGCGATGATGACAACGTCGCTGCGCTCGGCAAGTGATGCAGTTGCAGAGTGCCTCAGCTTATCGATCTCCTCATTGATGGAGGAATCCTTCTCGATATATGTATCCGAACGGGGTACATAGGCCTCCGGCTGATAATAGTCATAATAACTGACGAAATACTCGACGGCATTGTCCGGAAAGTACTCCTTGAACTCCGAGTACAGCTGTGCTGCCAGGGTCTTGTTGTGGGCAATGACCAGTGTAGGAACCTTCAGTTCCTTGATGACATTGGCCATCGTAAACGTCTTGCCTGATCCCGTGACACCCAAAAGGGTCTCCTGTCTGTTCCCTTTCTTGAATCCTTCAACCAGATCGCGTATCGCTTCAGGCTGGTCTCCCGTGGGAGCGTATTCGGACTTGATCTTAAATTCGGACATAAATTCACCTCTATCCATTTGTTTCAAGTTAAACAAAGACTGAAAATTAATTTCAGCCTTTCACCCAATCAATACCACTATTATATCACAGATCACGCTCATTGCAAACATATGTTCGTCGCATTTTATCCTCGTGATGCCAGGAGCCTTTCAAGTTCCAACCTGACATTATCCAGATCCGGATCCTTTCGCATTTGCCTGTCAAATCCCGGATGCAGATCCAATGCCTTACTTAAATCCTCTATTGCCATCTCCTTATCACCCAGCAGTGCATAGCTGCATCCCCGATGGTAATATAGATAGCTGTTGTCTCCCGTCAGATCGATGCCCCGCGTCAGCACATCGACTGTCTTTTCAAGCTCTCCGCACTCACGGTGGATGACCGAAAGATTCAGGTAACTGTAACCATAGGTCGGATTCAGTTTGATCGACTCCTCGTAATAGGCAATCGCTTCCTCCACAGATCCGGCTTTTCCTGCAAGAACTCCCAGATTGAAAAGCACCCTGAAATGATAGTTGAGTTCAAGAGCCCTCTCGAAATACGCGAGGGCCTTTTCGTCCTCGTCTCTCTCCTCATGGATAGCTCCGAGATTAAGATTGGTGAAGTAATGCTCCGAATTCATCTCCAACGCCTTTTCATAGTACGCAAGTGCACTTTCTGTGTCTCCCAGGTCATCAAATACTCCAGCGGCACAAAAATAAGCCTCGAAAAACTCCGGTAAAATCTCTATTGCCTTAAGATAGCCTTCAATGGCCTGATCCGGCATCCCGAGTTCTTCGTAGGCAGTTCCAAGGCCGTAATATCCACGATGGCTTTGCGGAAAGGCATCAACAAGCGCCAGATACACCTTCAAGGCATCCTGATGCCGATTCAAGTCCTCATATGCAAACGCGAGCTCCATATAGTCTTCTTCACTCATCAGATGCAGATGCTTTGGAAATATCTTTTCATAAAATTCGACTCCCCTTGCAGGATCATCTTCAATGAATGACCGCGCAAGGACGAGTTGATTTTCAATATTGTATGGCTTCATATCATCGTTCACCTACTGCTCTTCAAGCATCTCCTTCATGATACGGATGGCTTCGTCCAACTGATTGTCCTTTTCGTTTTCCGTATCGAGCTCCACGTCCACATCCGGTTCAATACCGATATCATGGATATAACTGCCTGAAGGTGTGTAATACTTCGATATCGTTATCTTGATGGCAGAACCATCATCCATATCAAATGTTCTCTGGACAAGACCTTTACCGAAAGTGGTCTCACCTACGAGCACACCTTTGTCAAGGTCCTTGATGGCTCCGGACAGGATTTCGGATGCGCTGGCGCTGTTGCCGTTGATCAGAATCACCAGAGGTTTCTCAAAGGAGTCACCGGTTTTGGTGATCCACTCTTCCCTGTTGCCTTGCCGGTCCTCGGTATAGACAACCAAATTACCCTTTTCAATCAATTGATCCACAATGGCAAAAACAATGTGTAAAAATCCTCCGGGATTGTTCCTCAAGTCGATAATCAAGCCTTCCTGTCCCTGTTTCTCAAGGTCTTCCAAAGCTTCCTCAAACTGAGGTTCCGTAATGATATCAAATCCACTCATGAGGATGTATCCGATGTTTCCTTCCAGCATTTCATATTCTATCGTCGGTATTTCAATGACATCCCTGATGATCGGAATATCCAATTCCACTTCATCACGTCTGACGGTGATGATGACCTCGGTGCCCTGCTCGCCCTTGATGCGTTCCACCACCTTGTCGAGGGACATCCCGATGACATCCACCCCATCCACTTTGACAATCCTGTCACCAGGTTTCATCCCAGCGCGTTCACCGGGGGAATCCTTGAACGGAGCAACCACGATGACGCTGTCCTCAGTATCACCGTATGATACAACAACTCCGATACCTTCATAGCTTCCGTCCATCTTGTCCGTGAATGATTCATACTCGGATTTGGTGAAATAGGTCGTATAAGGGTCGCCTACGGAATCCACCAAGCCTCGGATTGCCTCCTCATAGAGCGCATCCGTATCCACACCTTCAAGATAATAGGTGTCGAGCTTTTCAAGCACATCTTCGACTTTGTCATCGAAATCCTCATACGCACTGCTGTTGTATTCCACATCCGTCTCGCGGATAAAGCTACCATCGATCAACCTAATGTTGTCAAAAAGTTCACCACTCCTGCGACACCGAAAAATATGCCCTGCAGCACTAAAATTATGACAATCCCGCTGGCAATGCCAGCAAAAAATATCGTTTCTTCATCTCATCATGCCTTTCTTCTCTATCTGTCCAGTTTATTAAGAGGATTGATCCACTTGCCTCCTACCTGCACTCCAAAGTGCAGATGGTTACCGGTTGACCAACCTGTACTTCCAATTTTTGCTATCGTATCCCCCCGAAGTACGACATCACCTTCAACCACCAACATGGATGAACAGTGAGCATACTGAGTGATGATATGACGTCCTTTCGTATCCTTGCCGTGATCGATCAGGAGATAATTGCCATAAGCATTTCCCCACCCTGCAAAGATGACCTGTCCGCTGGCGGACGCCTTGATGGCCGTACCATAGGATGCGGGTATGTCGATTCCCGTATGGGTGCTCTTATATCCGTACACAGGATGTCTTCTCGGTCCGAAATAGGAGGATATCCTGCTCCACCCGGGTACGGGCCAGTCAAGCTTCCCGTCACCGAACAGCAGGTCCTGATCCGAATACAGTCGAATCAGTTCCTGTATCATCGCATCGATTTCTTCCTGTTCCTTCTCCATCTTCATGATCTGTTCAGCAATCAGATCCTTATCTTCCTGTATCTTGACGATCTCATTTTCCTTGACAGACCTGTACTCTTCCACAGTGTTGAGGTTCTTCGTATTCTCCTTCTGCAGGGCTACGAGTTCCTTCTTTTCATTGACAAGCTGATTCTCATACGCCTCGATTTCAAAGCGGGTGCGCTCAATCTGCTCGAGAATGGACTGGTCATACTCCACAAGTTTGTTCAAGTATTCCAAAAGGTTGAAAAATCGCTGGTGCTGCTGGATTCCAACAGCACTTCGATGTATTCCGTGCTGCCGTGTTCATACATGACCTTGATACGTTCCTTGGCATGTTCGTAGTATTCCTCCTGCTCGCGTATCGTTTCCGCAATACGGGCAAGTGTAAGGTCAATTTCACCTTCCTTGTTCACAATATCGTTTCCCAACCCGAAGACAATCTGATTGTAGCGTTCAATCTCTACCTCGGCTTCAAGGATCTCCGTTTGGCTTTTGGACAGCTCGGCGTTCTTGGTTGAGATTTCTTGCTGCGCGTCCTTGATTGCCTTCTCATTATCCGCCATCTGCTCTTCAAGATCACTGATGCTGGTTTTTCCCCTGACAGGCAGAGCGGAAACCAGCAAGACTGACAATATTGCAAAAATCATCAGACAGCTAATGTATGTCTTCAGTTTATTCACGTTCAGAATTTTCTTCATGTCGATTCTTTTCTCCACTAGCACTTATACCTTCAAGTATCTTCCGACGGTTGTCCTGCTTCCGATATAACCGAGTATTACGCCTGTACACAGGGATATGGGTAATAGTCTTCCCATCAGATCCTCCAGCGGTATGAACACAAGAAAATCCCTAAGCAGGAAGAACTGGGTCGTTATGCTGACAATGACATTTTCATAAAAATAATAGATAAGAGCTACCGGAATGCATCCGCCGATCAGCCCGATGATGATGCCTTCAACGATAAACGGTCCCCTGATCATTGCATTTCTTGCTCCGATATAGCGCATGATGTTGATTTCACGCTTCCTGAGAACTATGGCCAATCGGATGGTATTGGCAATGATAAACAGGGATACGATACTCAGAATCGCTATCAACGCCACGCTGATATACGTAATCAGCTGATTGGCATTCTGAACGATCTCCGTAACTTCCCCGGCTTCGCGGACATGTCTGACGATTTCCTCTTCTTCCAAAAGACTGACCAGTCCCTTTTGCTTCGATATGTCCTCAAACAACACCTGAAGGGAAGAAGATCCCACCAGTGGGTTGTCGTCGTCAAATCCTTCCAGTAAATCTTCCCTGTCTTTGAAGTAGTCCACCTTAAAACTCTCCCAGGCTTCCTCCTCGCTGATATAGGTCACCTGAAAAACCTCGTGGCGTGCATCCAGCTGATTTTTCAGGGTCAGTATCTCATTTTCGGTCACGTCCTCCTCAAAGAAAACAGCGATGCCGATGTTATGCTCAAATTCATCCAGGATATGGTTCAGATTGACAACCAAGGTGTAAAAACACTGACGACAAACAGGCTTGCCGTAATCGTCGTTATGGAAGCCAAAGTCATCAGATGATTTCTGAATAGATTCCTGATCCCCTGGGTGAGTATATACCCCATTGTCCTAAGTCTCATATCCGTACTCACCCCTTTGCATATCTCTTGTCACCCGCCCATTGGTCAGCGCGATGACACGTTTCTTCATGGTGTCGACAATCGTCTTGTCATGGGTGACAACAACAACAGTCGTACCACGAAGATTGATCTCATGAAGCAGTTTCATGATTTCTATCGATCTTTCAGGATCCAGGTTGCCGGTCGGCTCATCTGCTATGAGAATCGGCGGATTGTTGGCCAACGCTCTAGCCAGCGCTGTCCTCTGCTGTTCTCCACCGGATAGCTGATGGGGTTTCATCTTGGCTTTCCTCTCCAATCCCACCATGGAGAGCAGCATCGGTACCTGCCTGCGTATCTGCCGTCCGGGAGTTTCCGTCATCTTCAAGGCAAAAGCCACATTCTGATAAACGGTCAGGTTGCTGAGCAGCCTGAAGTCCTGAAAAACAACTCCCAGATTACGTCTGAGTTTTGGTATCTTACTCCTCTTGATTCTTGTGATATCGACGCCTTCCACATAGACTTGCCCGACGGTTACGTCGACTTCCCTGATCAGTGTCTTGATAACGGTTGTCTTGCCGCTGCCGCTGCCGCCTACGATAAAGACAAACTCTCCCTTTTCTATTCTGAACGATACATCATCCAAGGCCTTTACACCATTCGGATACACCTTGGTCACATGCTCCAATCGTATCATAAATACCTCCAGCTGAACAAAACACAAAGCTGTATCATCCTTATCAAAGAATATTATACAGCTTTATTATGTCAATTCAATGTCGTGTTACACATTAAATCCATTATTCACTTTCAACGGCGGCGATGAACACCGCCATCATCACTATTCTCTAATAAACGTCTGAACCACTCATATATCTCATATATTTGACAACCATCAATGCGATTTTGAACGTAATCGCATCCTCGAAAATCCGAAGGTCAAGCCCGGTGTTCTTCTGAAGCTTATCCAGCCTGTAAACCAATGTGTTCCTGTGTATATACAGCTGCCTTGACGTTTCCGATACGTTCAGGCTGTTCTCAAAAAACTTGTTGATGGTAATCAACGTCTCTTCATCAAATTCATCAGGTGACTGACCCTGGAATATCTCACTGATGAACATCTTGCAAAGCGGAATCGGCAGCTGATAGATCAATCGGCCGATACCCAGATTCTCATATGCAATCACATGATTCTCCTCGTAGAAAATCTTGCCGACTTCAAGCGCCATCTTCGCTTCCTTATAGGATCTGGAAACATCTTTGATATCGTTGACAGCCGTACCGATCGCTACGTAAACCGTACTCATGGCTTCCGCATTCAATGTATCGACAATCATCCTTGCCAGCTTTTCAATCTCCTCGATCGTATCTGTGCTCTTCAGTTCCTTGACCAATATGATATTCTTCTCATCGACAGCCGTGATGAAGTCCTTGGTTTTTGAAGGGAATATGCTTCGAACGATTTCAAGGGCGTTATTGTCTTTTTCAAACTTGGTCTCGACGATAATCGTAACCCTGCGCACATCTGTTTCAATATGAAGCTTCTTGCTTCTGTTATAGATATCAACAAGCAGAAGATTGTCCAACAGCAGGTTCTTGACGAAGTTATCCTTATCGAAACGCTCTTTGTATGCCACCAGCAGATTTTGAATCTGGAAGGATGCAATCTTTCCGATCTTATACACATCCTCAGCCTCACCTCTTGCAGAGATGACATATTCAACATTCATATCGTCATATACCTTGAAGAACTGGTACCCCTGCACCAGTTGGCTTCCGCCTGGGATTCACGAAATCAGGTACCGCAAGTTATATTCTTCAAGTTTATTCTCTTCTGTCGTTGCAAGAATCTTACCATCCGGATCCATTACACTTAGCTCTATCCTTGTTATCGTCTTAAGGCCGTCTATCGTATTCTGTATTATTTGGTTCGAAATCATATCCTTCTCTCCTTGTCATGTATTTGATATTTCACAGCGTTCTGCCGTATTTACAACGATCTCCATACACTGTAAAACCATCATTCCTTATGTATTACAAAGTCTCTTTCCATTTTATAGCATATTCTACAAATTGGAAAGAGGGAATGCACAATTTTGTGCATTCCCTCTAATAAATCACCATTCGATTAGTTATTCTTTATTACTTTTTCAGAGTCTTTATCAAAGATGTGCAATCTCTTCAGGTCGAATGCCAACTTAACAGTGTCACCTGGTTTGACAGGGTATCTTGGATCAGTCTTTGCAGTAACATCAAAGCTGTCCACTGTACCGATGATGTTAAGCTCAGCACCCAGCATTTCAACCACGTTACAAGTGAAGTTTACGATTGAATCCTGGTTTTCAGCCATGAATCTGTCGTCTTCGTGGATATCTTCAGGACGGATACCGAAGATGATATCCTTACCGATGTAACCACCGTCAATAACAGCTTTAGCCTGCTCTCCATGAAGCATTACAGAGTTGGATCCGAACAGCAATTCAACATCGTTGCCTTTTTCAGTAGCTTTAGCCTCAAGGAAGTTCATTTGAGGTGAACCGATAAATCCTGCAACGAACAGGTTTTGTGGTCTGTCATACAAGTTTGATGGAGTATCAACCTGCATGATGATACCGTCTTTCATAACTACGATTCTTGTACCAAGTGTCATCGCCTCTACCTGGTCATGAGTTACGTAGATGATAGTTGTTTGAAGTCTCTGGTGCAGTTTTGAGATCTCGATACGCATTTGAACTCTCAGTTTTGCATCCAGGTTTGACAAAGGCTCATCCATAAGGAATACCTTAGGCTCACGAACGATGGCACGTCCCATAGCAACACGCTGTCTCTGTCCACCGGACAAAGCTTTTGGACGTCTTTCAAGCAATGGCTCGATTCCAAGGATCTTAGCAGCTTCCTGTACACGTCTTTCGATTTCAGACTTAGGGGTCTTTCTCAGTTTAAGACCGAATGCCATGTTGTCATAAACAGTCATGTGTGGGTACAGTGCGTAGTTTTGGAATACCATCGCGATGTCACGGTCTTTTGGTTCTACATCATTAACCAGTTTGTCGCCGATGTAAAGCTCTCCGCCGGAGATTTCTTCAAGACCGGCAACCATTCTAAGTGTAGTTGACTTACCGCATCCTGACGGACCGACGAAAATGATGAATTCCTTGTCTGCGATCTCAAGACTGAAATCCTGAACTGCTGTTACGTTTCCTGAATATACTTTCTTGATATTCCTTAATGATAAACTTGCCATAATTTAATATGCCCCTTCCGAACGTATAATTTATTCATAGTTTTCATGAATCATTGTTTCCATGTAAGTATGATACAATATATAATACGCTAAAACTATTGCTTTAATGCCCAAAAGCCGGAAATGGGTTTTGTTGATATTGTCGATGACTGTTTTTTTACATACTAATGACTAACTTTCTAAGAATATTATATATATTTTAACCAACCTATAACTTTTTCTGCCTGCTCATTTGTTCAGACAACTGTGTATTATTGCCTATTTTGCCGACGCAATTTTAGAATGGTCATATTCGATAAAACCTTCACCAACCACTTCCCTAACGTCCGCTACGATGACAAATGCAGACAGGTCAATATCTCGCACAATTTCTTTCAGTTTTACTATCTCTCTTTTGGACACAACGCACAACAGCACCTCACGTGGTTTATTCGTATACTTCCCTTCACCTTCAAGACCGGTGACTCCCCTATCCAAAATCTCCAATATCTGCTGCGCGATTTCCTCATTGTGTTTGGAAATGATAAATGCCGCTTTGGAGAAATTGATGCCTTCCAAAATGTTGTCAATCACCTGAACGGATATGTATATGGAAACGATGGCATACATCGCCTTTTCAGGACCGAATACAAAGAGCCCTATGGCAACGATCAGGCCGTCGATGATGAACATGATCCGTGCCACCGTCATGTGCCTGACAAAATGTTGTATGAGGCTCGCCATCAGATCCGTGCCTCCCGTAGTGGAAAGGGCACTGAACACAAGACCCAGACCAGCGCCTGACAGGATCCCGCCAAAGATACATCCCAACAGGATGTCACTTGTCAGCGTCGGTATCTGCTGTGTATAGAAAAGAGCAAAGGACAGATAAAAGGTTGCAAACAGGCTTCTCGCTCCGAAATCCCGACCCTTGATGATAATGGCCCCAATGAAAAGCGGAATGTTGATGACGATGTTGGTAATATAAATCGGTACTCCGCCTTCAATCCAACCGCCTGTCAGTACCTTCACGACAATGGCAAGACCGGTCACGCCCCCAATGACGAGTTCCAATGGTTCATAGAACATATTGATACTCATCGCAAGCAGCGTTGTCCCCATCATTATATAGAAGTAATCCAATACAGGATGTGTATGTCTTTTAAATTCCATGTTCCCAATCCACCGGTATTCCTATGAATACCGTTTTCCTTCCAATATCATTTTAATGATGAACTGAGGCAGCTTCAGCATTCTGACAAACCTTGTCGGCTGGGTGATCAGACGGTGAAACCATTCCAGGTTCAGTCGGATGAAAATATCCGGAGACCGTTTCACCGTACCTGAAAATCCGTCAAAGGAGCCCCCGACACCGATAAATACCTTCGCATCCACGCGATGCATGTTCTTGCTGATCCAGGCCTCCTGCCTGGGAGCACCAAGTCCCACCAGCAGAAGATCCGGCTTGGCATTATTGATGTCTGAGATGATCTTCTCATCATCCTTTTCATAGCCGTGGCACGTTCCCACTACACTGATACCTGGAAACTTTTCCTTCATTTTCTGTGCCGCCAGGTCTGCAATCCCCCGGTTTTGCCCCCAAAAAAATAAACGGTTTTATCCGTATCCTTCAGTTGATCAAAAAGCTGCTGTACAAAATCATAACCGGCAACTCTTTCTTTTAATGGTTTTCTGATAATCCTTGATCCGATGACAACACCGATTCCATCCGGTATCACCAGGCTTCCCTGATTCAGCCACGACCTCAGCCCCTGATCCTCGTAGGCCGCCATGACGATTTCCGGATTCGGTGTATAAATGGAATGCTTGGCCTCTCCTTCAAAGAGGCCAAGCCCGATTTCTACCGCTTCATCCATCGTTACATTGTCAAAATTCACACCAAGAATATTGATTCTTTCATGCATATCCTTGTTACCTTTCATCTATCTGTCGTCATCATTCGTACCGATGGCGATGATGACCTGTATTTCTTCATCCATCAGATTCTCATCGACAACAACCTTCGGATTGTTGAAGTAATTCGCAAGCACCTCTCCGACTTCACGCAGCGGAACGGTGATGATCGTCCGTTCGATGGGTCCTTCTTCATAATTGCCGATATCAACGACATTGAATCCCGCCTCTTCCAGACGTTCGCTTGTTCTCGACGCAAACTGGGAAATCCTCGCCGCATTCAATACTGATATCCTGAACTCAGCCACATCGACAGGCTCCACCAATTCAACTTCGATGACCGGTTCCGTAACCGGTTCAGTGGTCGTTTCGGTCTGCCCTTCGTCATCCTGTTCCTTATTGGAATCATCACCGGCATTATCCTGTACGGGCGCGGTCGACGCTTCCCCATCTTCATCCTTGTTGATGATTCCTTCCAAAAGGGCTTTAGTCTGGGCAACATCATAGATGTAGGTGCCGTCGTGAGGACTCGGCTCCCCCGGAAGGTTGTCATGGTGATTTTATCCGGAGACAGGTCATCCAGATAGATCAGATAATCCACGGCATCATTGAAATCCGTTGTCATTTTAACGAGAACTGTTTCAACAATTGAAATCATATTGAAACGCTTTTCCGGTTTCAGCAGTTCATTCACAAAAGACTTCATGAAGGCATGCTGGGTTTCTATTCTGCCGATGTCAGCATTCGAATAGCCGTATCTGTATCGAATCAGCTGTTCTGCCTGGGCTCCGTTCAGCTCCTGGTATCCCGCCTTCAGGTTGATGATCAGCGGAGGATCACTGGCCATATCGGTATATTCCATATCCATCGGGACATCAACCGGAATCTTTCCGACCGCATCCACGATATACTTGAAACCATCCAGGTCCATATTGACATAGTAGTCCACATCCACACCGAACACCTCTTCGATAACGGCAACCGATGTCTCATTCCGCTTTTGTGAACTGACGTATGCCGGAATGGAATTGATGCGATCGTTCTGTTTGACCCCTGACCTTGTCAAATTGATTTCAGCAAAGATGTCGTCAGGTATTCTCACTTTCGTATCTCTTGGTATTGAGACAATATCGATCTCCGCAGTTTCGTGATGGAAGAAAACCAGCATGTTCACATCTGTCCGGTATCCGTCCTTGTCCACACCGAATAACGCTACTGTCGTTATCTTCTTGCTGTTGAGATAAGAGGCTTCCCCTTCATCAATGAGATCCCCTATGGATTGCCCGTCCCCCTTGCTGGTGATGGGATTATTGGTCAATTGCTTCACGATATTGCTGCTGGCCACCTGAACGTAGCCGATAGTTCCCAATGCCGCCAGCAATATGAATATCGCAAACGACAGAAAAAATATCTTGATAAATCTATTCATCAGACGTACTTGTCTGGATTTCTTCTTTGCCACAGTTACACCTCACCTTATGTGCTGATTCTATTCATTCATATGAATCGCAGACTTTCACCGATTCATCAGCTCTTCAACAATCTCTTTAGCCTGCTCTTGATCCCAGTATTGATACCATCTTTCATTCTCAAAAACTCCCCAGGAAGGGATAGTCGTCATGTTCTCCGTATCGAACAGGTTCTCCGGTTCGATTTCAAAGAAATACTCCGCATATTCAAGGGCAAAGTTAATCCCTATATCCGACTGAAATATCTTGTAAACCGTATTAACCAGTTCAACAATCCGGTCAAGGTCTCGGATTGTACTGAACTTTCTGTACAGTTCCACGATAAAATCCTGCTGCACCTGTATCCTCTGGAGATCACCCATCCTGTATTTTCTGAATCTGACCATCTCCATGGCATGTTCACCGTCAAGCACCTGAAGGCCTTCTTCCAGGTCAATAAACAGATCCTGCGCCGGATCGCTGTAATGCATATCCTGAGGTACATAGAATTCGACTCCACCTACAGCATCAACCACATCCGCAAAACCGCTCACATCGATGATTGCCATGTGGTCGATTTTCATTCCTGTGATCTCTTCGATGACTGTCTGTACATCGTAAAAGCTTCTTCCGTCTTGCCGAGATTGTAGTAGACCTCACCCAACTTGCAGTATGCCGTCTGGAGAATGAACTCATACTTGCCCGTATCCGGATTCTTGTGTCTCGAATTGATATCCGAACGGATGCTCTTGAATGGTTCTTCTCTGAAATCGATATGAAGGTCTCTAGGGACACTGACAATCTTCACCTCATTGGTTTCAGCATCGAAATGCCCGACCATGATCACATCGGTAAGCCCTCTGTCCGCATCCAGTCCAATCAGCAGACCCGTAAAGGAATCCACTGATTTCTCATCTTTTTCATTCTGATCAGCGGACGTTTCTTCTTCCTCCTCAGCCGAAGTCGTTCCTTCTTCCTGGACATCCGGCCCGTTATACTCCTCTTTCATACTTGTTACTATATCTTCATGATTGGCCATCACAATGGTCGAACCCAAAAAGATGACCAATACCATACCTGTCAGTATAAACAGTTCCCTGATTTCGCGTCTCATATAAACCTCACTTATAATTGGCAGACCCTTCCTCCGCCAAACTCTACTCCCTATATTAACATATTTCTCCCTCAAATGACCATAAAAATTTTGATTATACATATTATTTCATATATATTAGTCATAGGACTTACAAATTCTTTACAATTTCATTAATATGGACTACACTGTCCAAATATAAAGGAAGGAGAAACATCAAGCGCATCTCGAATGCTTGATGCCAACAAGAACCATGCCACTTTCATTAGGATCCCACGTTTCCATGAGCAAAGGGCTGATTGGCGCTGCCAAAGAGGCTTATTCATATGGCGCCGACACCTTCATGATTTATACCGGTGCCCCACAGAACACACGCAGAAAACCCATCGACCAGTTGAAGATTCCTGAAGGTCTTGCTTTCATGAAAGACCACGGGATGACCGGTCATGTCGTCCATGCTCCCTATATCGTCAATATGGCTTCCTACAAGGATAACATCTATACCCTGGCCATCGATTTCTTCAAAGAGGAGATCCTTCGCGCAGAAGCCATGGGCGCAGAATATATCGTCGTACATCCAGGAGCCTACACCGATAAAGATGCAGAGTACGGCATCAATCGTATAGCGGATGCATTGAACACCATCATCCACGATGACCAGAAGATCACCATCTGTCTTGAGACGATGGCCGGCAAAGGCACTGAAATCGGCCGTACCTTTGAAGAGCTGAGGACCATCATCGACAAAGTTGAAGCAAAAGACAAACTCGGCATTTGCTTCGACACCTGTCACACCCACGACAGCGGTTATCCTATCACTGATGACTTTGACGGTATTCTTGAGGAGTTCGACAGCATCATCGTCTCGACCGTCTCAAGGTCTTCCATATCAACGGTTCCCTGAATCCCAGAGGCGCACGTAAAGACCGCCACGCCAACATCGGTGCCAACGAGAATAGCAAGAAGGGAAAAGACCACATCGGCGCCAAGGTCATCCACAGCATTGTTCACCACCCCGTATGTCAGGGAAAACCATTGATTCTCGAAACCCCCTGGCTGGATCCAAAAACCAATCTCTATAAGGAAGAAATTGCTTTGTTAAGGAAGGATGGATTCGATGAGCAGCCGTAGCATAGCCATCGTCACCGGTGCATCGAAAGGCATCGGTAAAGCGATTGCCGTTGAACTGGCACATGTCGAACGGACCGTCGTCTGCGTATCAAAGTCCGATCAACAGGGACTTCTCGACACGGTAGACATCATCAAGTCCCGTGGTCATTCCGCATACCCCATATTATGTGACGTATCCGACTATGAAAATGTTCGACTTTTGTTCGAGGAAATCAAACTGTTGAATCTTCCGGTGGAGATACTTGTCAACAACGCGGGTATCAGTCTGGTTAAGTTATTCACAGAGACAACCCCATCGGATTGGCACCACCTGATGGCAACCAATCTGACTTCCGTGTACAACATGTGTCATCACACCGTTCCTCAAATGGTGAATCGTCAAAAGGGCCAGATCATCAATATCAGTTCCATCTGGGGCAACGACGGCGCCTCCATGGAAGTGGCCTACTCCACGACCAAAGGCGGCATCAACAGCTTCACAAAAGCTTGGCAAAGGAACTCGGACCCAGCCACATTCATGTCAACGCCATCGCCTGCGGTGTTATCGACACCGGAATGAATAGTTTCCTCAGCGAGCAAGAACATGCCGAACTCAAAGACTCCATTTCATTGGGCCGCTATGGCAATCCCATTGAAGTTGCCAAAATGGTTTCATCCATTATTGAGCATGGAAGTTATTTGAATGGGCAGATTGTTACGCTTGATGGTGGGATGTTTTAATAGCTCGTCATCGTCGGTGACTGGGCAGCTTTTGTCGTTTGTTTATTGTGTGGTTTGCATAAGACAGTCGAAAACGGTGACATATCCGACACTGTGCGTGCGGGGCACAGATTGGCAGGAAAGATAATCCTACTTCCTTCGAAGCAGGACCATCTTACCAGCCAACCAGATGACCCGAGTGCACATTTAGTCGGACATGCCACCGTTTTCTTCGATCTTGGCAAAACCACAAAGACATACATCTATCAAGAGCTGCACAATCACCGGCTGTTCCTCACACTTGAGGTGGCTGCTTTTATGAACTGGCTGATTCGAGTTAATGGCAGCTGATGTCGGCATATACGGCCAGCAAGGCATTTGTAGGTGAATAGAAATAGTTATCCTGAAATCTGAGGAAACAGGAAATATCTGATTATATAGGAAAGGTACCTCTAGCTGCAGATCCCTCCCAAATACAAAAGACGATAATTGATGACGGATTACTCCGCATCTCATATCGTCTTTCTTTTATACTAAAACTCTCTATACCACCGTCAATCCAAGCCGGCCAACAGTTGCAGCAGCCTTCCGGAAGCGAGGCTGATGGCGACAGGCGCCTGGGATTGCTGGCGTTGTCGGAAGGCATTTGGATTGTACCTTACTGGGACTTGACCGGCATTTGGGTGTCGGACGTCTCGTTCTGAGGGTTTTGCTGACAGCAAAACCAACCTCGACCAAGCCAAAAATCCTGAACGAAGCTCGGCGACTTTGCCCATTTGGATGGATCTGAGGCAAGATTTTTTTGGCTTAGTCCGACATTCAAATGCCGGTTTAGTTTCAGTTAGGTAATTAGCCTCTGCCGCCCGGCAATGTCAGCAATCTCAGGTGCCGTTCCCATCACCCGAGCAACTATTTACCAGCAGTCGCAACCATAACCGCCTTAATTGTATGCATACGGTTCTCCGCCTCATCAAAGATGACTTTGGCATGCTTTTCAAAGGTCTCTTCCGTCACTTCATTACCCTTGACAGCAGGCAGGCAGTGCATGACGATTGCATCCTTGCCCGTTGCAACCACAAGAGCTTCGTTCACCTGATAAGGCTTGAGCATCTCGATACGGTCTTTGGCCTTATCTTCCTCGCCCATGGATGCCCAAACATCGGTATAGATGACATCCGTGCCTTTGATGTCCACGGTATTATCGGATATTTCAACCGTGGATCCAACTTCAGATGCATAGGCATTGCACAGATCGATCAGTTCCTGTTCAGGCCAAAGGGATTCAGGTGCAATGATCTTGAAATTCAGTCCGACTTTGGCACATCCGATCATCAGCGAATTGGCCATATTATTCCGGCCGTCCCCAATATATGTGAAATTCACGCCTTTCAGCATTCCCAGATGCTCCTTGATGGTCATCAGGTCAGCCAGGATTTGTGTCGGATGATACAGGTCAGTCAATCCGTTCCATACGGGAACTCCACTATACTTGGCAAGTTTTTCGACGGTATCCTGGGAAAATCCACGGAACTCGATGCCGTCAAACAGGCGACCGAGAACACGCGCAGTATCTTCTACGGATTCCTTGTGCCCAAGCTGGATATCGTTTTGCCAAGATATTCCGGATGTCCGCCTTCATCTATACAGCCAACAGTAAATGCACATCTGGTTCTTGTTGAAGGCTTTTCAAAAATCAGCGCTACATTCTTGCCTTCAAGCATGTCTCCTTTGATTCCCATCAGTTTCTTTTTCTTCAACTGGATGGACAAATCAATCAGATACATGATCTCATCCTTTGTAAAATCCTTCAATGTCAGAAAACTTCTTCCTTTTAACGAAATACCCATTTTATCACCTCTGCATATTTATTCATAATAATTAATTTTTATAATACATCGATTATACACGTCTCTACAGTTCGTGTCAACACTTTCGCTTTTTATTCATGTTAATGTATTTTTATTCCTTCAACACGTTTGCTCCTGTAAACAGCTGAAGCTATTCAGACATTCTTGGAACAAAAAGCTCCTCTTCACTCTCCTTGATGAATGCTTTAACCGTTCCAACAGCCTCTTCTTCTGAATAGCACTGAGACTGATGACTTCCTTGCCGCGTCTGTCGATCCGGTTGTAGAACCTGTCGCTGTCCTTGATCTTAGCCTTCACGACGTCTTTCAGCTGAATATCCATATTGTGCATCACAGCTTCACGTACGTGCTCTGCCTCAATAGGGAAGAGCAGTTCCACCCGCCGGTCCAGGTTCCTGGGCATCCAGTCCGCGCTGGAGAGATATATCCTTGTATCACCATCATTATGGAACATGTATATCCTGCTGTGCTCAAGGTATTTACCGATGATGCTCCTCACCGTTATATTCTCACTGACACCCTTGATGCCAGGAATCAGGCAGCATATGCCGCGGACAATCAGTTCGATCCTGACGCCTGCAATGGAAGCCGCATACAGCTCCTTGATGATATCGAAGTCACACAGGGAATTCATCTTGCATACGATGCTTGCTTCCTTGCCTTCAGATGCAAAGGCAGCTTCCTTCCTGATCAGCCTGATGAAATGATCCCGCATATGAGTCGGTGCCATGATGATCTTATTCAGTTTCGGGGGTTCCGAATACCCTGACAGGGTATTGAAGACCTTCGAAACATCACTTCCGATTTTCTCATTGACGGTAAGAAGCCCCATATCAGTATAGAACCTTGCCGTAATGTCATTGTAGTTGCCCGTACCCAGATGAACGTAACGCTTGATGCCGTCCTCTTCCTTCCTGACGATCAGGGTTACTTTTGAATGGGTCTTCAGCCCGACAAGACCGTAGATGACATGACAGCCCGATTTTTCGAGGCGTCTTGCCCACTGGATATTGCTCTCCTCATCGAATCTGGCCTTTAGCTCCACGAGAACCGTCACCTGCTTGCCGGCTTCTGCTGCTGCCGCCAAGGCCTTGATGATCGGTGAGCTTCCGGATACACGATAAAGTGTTTGCTTAATTGCCAGGACGTTCTCATCCCTCGCCGATCTTTCGATGAGGTCGACTACCGGCTCAAAACTCTCAAAGGGGTGGCTCAAGAAGATATCACCTTCACGGATTGCCTCGTAAATATCCTCCTTCCCCAGGAGATCCTTCGGGGTCTGAGGCGAAAAGTCCGGATATTTCAAATGGTCCACACCGTCCATGCCATACATTTTCATGAGGAACGTCAGGTCGATCGGACCACTGATCAGGTAGATGCCATGGTCAGGGAGATTCAGGGCTTTCTTGAGATAATTCAGCATCTTCTTGCTCACGCCTTCCTCGATCTCCAATCGGATGGCCTCACCCCACTTACGTTTCTTGATGGATTTCTCGATTTCGAGCAGCAGGTCTTCCGCCTCTTCTTCATCGATGGTCAAATCGGAGTTTCTCGTGATACGGTATTTATAGGAGCACAGAACTTCATAGCCGTCGAACAACCGACAGACATACTTCTGTATGATATTCTCAAGCATCACGAATTCCCTGACACCTTCCTTTGATGAGGGAATCTCCACAAATCGTTTAACCACAGACGGCACTTGAACCGTTGCGAAAAGCTCTTCACCGTCATTAGACACCATGACGGCGACGTTGAGACTTTGGTTGAGTATGAGCGGGAACGGTCTCGAAGAATCCACCCCCATCGGGGTCAGAATCGGAAACAGCGTCTGCTCGAAATAACTTTCAAGATATCCGCTCTGCTCGTCATTCAGTTTTTTCAGATTCGTATGCAAATTGATATGGTTCTTCTTCAGGGTCTGAAGCAGTGACCGTTTGAGGACTTTGCCCTGATCATCCACCATGACATGCACACGCTCGGCGATTGCCTTGATCTGGTCCTTTGGCGTCAATCCGGAAAATCAGGCCTGTCATATCCGACATGGATCTGTTCCATCAGGGATGCAACCCGGACCATGAAGAATTCATCCAGATTGCTGCTGACGATGGACAGAAACTTCAGTCTTTCAAACAGAGGATTCTCAGTATTCTCCGCTTCCCACAAGACACGCTGGTTGAATTCAAGCCAGCTCAGTTCCCTGTTCTCATAGAGTTCAGGACTCTCCAAATCAATCACCGATTGCGCTTTTCCTTTATCATGAGTGCTCATTATATTAACTCCCTTTTAATCTTCAATATTGGTGTCACACCGAAAACATCGATGAAGAATGCAGCCTTCCGCTTGAATGTCCACTCCTCAAGTGTTGTATCGACATTCATCTTGCATATGCCTTGAATCACCAAGGTCTTTTCCATCAACCGGACAGACTTGATCTTGATTTTACCCTTATGGGATCTGTCCAGGGCATCCGCCAGTCTCATGAGCGCAATCAGCTTGGCCGCTTTCGTCTTGACTTCCCTCGGTAAAGCAGCATAGTTCGGATGGGAATTGCTTGGTTTCTTCATGCTGTGATAATACGATATGTTGGCAATCAGTTCCATTTCCTCAGTTGAAAGTCCGAAGATCTCCAACGATCTGACAATTGTATACGAATGCTCATAATGCTTGTCCAGAGATATGATTTTACCTATTTCATGGAGAATCGCAGCCACATGAAGCAATACCCTTTCATCCTTCATTCCGTGGAGCTTTTTAAGACGGTCGAAGAGGATCAATGACAGCTCCTCGACATTTCGTGAATGCTTGTCATCGATGTTGAATTTTTTGGCTATGACCCTTGCATTGGTGACAATATCATGGATATTCTCATCGGAACGCCTGCTTTTTGCCAAGCCCTCATGGATGGAACGGATGATGCCGTCAGTCAGGGATACCTTTGGCGTGATGATGGTATTGCCAAGGACATTGTCAAGGAATTTGGAAAACAGCATCATGGACGGAATGATGATGTCCGCACGCTCCTTCTTGATTCCGTAAGCCTCCACAATCTCATCCACAGACATGTCTTTCAGCTTTTTGAACAGTTTGTTGAAACGCTTTCTCGTCAGGGACTCGATAGGCTCCCCCAACTGGTTCTCGATGATTCTGATGATGACATTGATCTCACCGCCGACAGCAATCAGATGCCTATACTCACCCTTTTGGGCAAAGAAATCGACATCCTCCAAGTTCGAGTCGATGTATTCCTGCATGACATCCTGATAGTTGAGAACCGTGTCCTCCATTTCCCCAAAGGCTTCCTTCAGACGAAGCGCTCCCATTTTCACATTTTGGGATGACTGGAGTTCACCGTCCATGTATGTGGTGATCTGGATGCTTCCGGCACCGACCACGACGATGACCGCCCCCTCTTTGATGTAGGTCTCGTAATCCTCCAGGTTGTTTTTGATGGCCTTGTGGGTCAAAAACTGCTCTTCTGAATTCGTGATCACCTTGATATCAAGACCGGTTTTCAACTTGATCTGGTCAACGATATAATCCCGGTTGTCCGCTTCCCGAATCGCACTTGTCGCCATCGCTTCATAATGCTCGACACCGTAATCCTTGAAGGTATTCTTGAACAGCTTCAAAAGGTCACATACCTTGTCAGCTGATTCGAAACTGATCACACCCTTGGTAAACGTTTCATGGCCAAGCACCGCAATCTTTCTCATGCTCTCCAGCTCTTTGAATTTACCCGATTTATTGATTTCACCTATCTTCATTCTCAGGCATGAGACCCCAAGTCAATAGCTGCTATTATTTTTTTACTCATAGACTGACTCCTTCCTGCCTATCATTATACCCCCAATGCGATGGCCAATTCAATCATATTATCAATTCTTAACAATTCTTCCGATTCTTCCCGGCTCAAGGCTTCCCATGCCAGCTTAATCGCTACTTTCAACTCTTCGATCGTATAGATCCTCAACCTATCCACTTCGAGCGCGGTAGCCAACCGCTCCATCAGTGTAAAATACAACTCCTTATAAGTGGCTTCCCTGGTTTTTCTCAGTTTTCTGGCGACCAACGGAATCAGCTCTTCGCATACCATCCTCTCCTTGGACTCGTAACGCCTTATCAGGTATTGGTTTCCAATATTCGTCAGCGCTGAGTAGACCTTCCTCTTGCTTATTCTGATAAACTGTTTCAGATAATAGGCTTCCTTTTGTTCCGACTGTATGTAATATGATTCGCCTTCAAGACCCATGAAGACTTTCATGGCATCCAAGTAGCCCAATGCGATGTTTTCCTCGCCTTGTCATGGTCAAACTCAAGCAGACGACCCAAATCCTCCCTGGCAGCGATCCTGACCAGGTTCACCTCTTCTTCATCGTATCTCCGTTCAATTCCAAGTCCTTGCAGCCTCACTTCAATGATATCCTTGTAACCCCTTTCCACGAGCATGCTGGTAGGCACGGCATTGGAGAAGCCGCCGTCCAGGAATATCTTTCCAAAAATCCGCTCTGACCTGAAGACCGGCAGATAAGCACTCGCCAAAAGATATCCCGCCACCTTGCCGGGCTCAATATCCTCAATCATCACTTCAATCGGTTTGAAGTCCGACAGATTGAAGGTGGCAAGTCCGAAATCGATGTCCGAACTCCTTAGCACCTCTTCATCAATCATCTCGTCCAACAAGGCCTTGAGAGGTGTTATGTCAAGACCCCTGTTCCTGATGATTTCCCTGAACTGTTTGGATGCTTCCTGAAAAGACAGCTGGCTCCATTTGGCAGCCGCCATCTTTTCCATCACTTCATCCTCCACATTCAGGACCGTGGAGTATTTGATGTTCTCCCATATCCTCATTCCCTCTTCAAAATCCCCCTGAGCGAAGAGGACCCCATTCAGTGCACCGACAGACGTTCCCACCACTGCCGTCACCCGGACTCCAAGTTCATTGAGTGCCTTCCAGACACCGATCTCATAGGCGCCTTTTGCTCCACCACCCTCAAATACCAGACCGTAACTCCTGTTCAATAATTCCTCTTTCATATTCCTCACCTTTTGCACAGGATTTCATATGCACTACCTTCCTACACTAATTGTAAACTGTCTCACCTGCGCTTTCAAGATGAAACCATTGTCAGATTCCAATCTCCATGATATCATAGTTCTCATGAAAGATGGTTGATACGGTTACCTGTCAATCGATCCCATCTTACGAAATCTGACTGGAGGCCCATTATGGAATTTATAAAAAGCAAATGGCGCACAATCACTTTTGCGCTTCTGATTATCTGTTACCTGCTGTTCATCGTTGTGATGGACAAGCGCGTCGACCTTTTGTATGTCGCAGGTGTCATCTATCTGCTGGTGACTACCCTCCTGTTCCTTGGAACCATCGTTGGCATCCCCGGCATTATCCTTCACTCGTTCCTCAAAAAGGAAAAAGCCGCACTTCCGTTCTATAAGGGCGCCGTTTCCCTCGGTTCCGGAAATACGAACATTCTTGCCGCCTACGGATTGATTCTCCTTCGGGACTATCAGCCTGGAAAGGCTCTTGATCTGTTCCAAAAAGCCAAGGCAGGTTCCAACCATTTCCTATACCACAAGACAATGGATGCAAATATCTCCTTGTGCCTGTGGAAAATGGGAAAAACCGAAGAAGCCTCAAAGACATACGAAGACCTGTTCTACTATCCGGATCTTGAAAGAATCGAAGATTTTTCACCGGAGAATCTAGAAGAGGGAATGAACAAGAACCATAACTTCTACCCTCAGGATTTCACAACGATGGCCTATCTCATGTTCATCAACGGTGAAACAGAGAAGTGCCGATACTTCTCAACCATCTCCATCGAAAAGCAGATGATTACGCACCGGCTTATGATAACCTCGGACAACTCGCCTACCACGAAGGGGATATTGACAAAGCCATCGGGTATTTCGAAAAAGGGCTTGAGCTGAAGCCGTCAATGTCCGACAGCCATTATTACCTTGCCAAGATTGCCCTGGAACGTCAGGATCCGTCCAAGGCTACTGAACATCTGGATGCCATTGACGTTGGGAACATCAACGGGCTAAGTACCGTCACTACAGAAATGATCAGTGAGATGCGCAGCAAAATCCAGTGACGGCGTTGATCTGCGACCAAACATAACCTAGTACAGCATTCTGCATATACATTTACATTGACAGGAGACAGATTTTTGTTTAGGCAAGGAAAGGAATCGCAGGCATAGTGGGTACTATGTCAAGATTATTTAACGCAGCATAAACGTAAATATGGCCCTGTGAATGTATAGGTATATGCAGAATGCTGTACTAGTCCATAAACGAAGGACTGCACTCAATCGAGCGCAGTCCCTTTTAATTGCTGCCTTAGATTCTCATATAGAAGCACGGAAGCCGCTATCGAAGCATTCAGTGATTCCGACTGTCCCGGCATGGGTATCTTCACCCTGTGTTTCACAATGGCGATGACCGCATCACTGATGCCATTGCCTTCGTTGCCGATCACAAAGCATACGCCCTTCGGATATGTGTAATCAAAATGAAATCTGCTGTGATCCAAATAGGCACCATAGGATTCTATACCGGCATCATGAAGAAATTCCAAACCTTCGACAAGGTCATCAACCAGATATAACTGAATGTGTTCCAATGATCCCATGGTGCTTTTCACTACTTTGGGATTATAGGGGTCCACACAGGACTTGTTCAATATGATTCCCTTGGAACCGACCGCATCGCTTACCCGTATCATCGTGCCCAGATTCCCCGGGTCCTGGATACCGTCAAGGGCAAGATAGCAACCTTCACCATCTATCGTTTCAGACAGGAGGTCAGAGGTGTTCATGCTCACCACGGCTAGAATACCCTGTGGATTCATGTCGGTACTAACACTCCGAAACAGCTTCTCCCCGAGCACCAGCACATCCATGTCTCGAACATCTGACCCTGTATCTCCATGTCTTTCGACAAACCTATCGACATAGCTTTCCATAACCGACTCACTTTCCACGGCCAATGTATGGATTCTTTGGATATCCAGTTCAAGCACCTGCTTAAAACCTTCTACAACATAAAGGTTCTCGGAACGCCTGAAACGGGATTTGGTTTGCAGCTTGTTCAGCCACTTGATGCTCTCATTCTTTTGGCTTGATATATGCTTGATCTTCATCACTTGTCACTTAATTTTCTAAGATTCTTATTGCTTCCGATCACAATCAGGATTTCACCGAGCTCCAGCAGTTTGTCAGGACCTGGCGTAATGGTCATCGTCTCACCCTGTCTCATGCCGATGACGTTCAGGCCATATGCATTTCGCATGTCGAGCTCCCTGAGGGTTCTGCCCTTCCACTGCTCTTTCACCTCCAGCTCGACAATCGAAAAGTCCTCAGAAAGTTCGATAAAATCGACGAAACTATCCGTAGTCAGGTTATTGGCGATTCGTACACCGATTTCCCGTTCGGGAAAGATGACCCTATCCGCACCGACCTTTTCAAGCACCCTTTTGTGTATGTCATTTTGTGCCTTGGCAACGACTAAATCAACGCCCATTTCCTTGGCCAGAATCGTGGACATGATGGATGACTGCATATCATTGCTGATGGCCACTACTGCAACATCAAAATTTCGGACTCCCAATGCATTGAGCGCATCCGCATCCGTCACATCCGCTTGTACCGCATGGGTCACCAAATCCGATACATCCTGGATAATTTCCTCGTTGTTATCGATAGCCAGTACATCACACCCGTTCTGGGACAATGTCTGGGCAACACTTCTTCCGAACTTTCCTAATCCAAACACTACAAAATCTCTTCTTCTCGCCATAATCTGCAATCCAGCGTCAACTGCATGCCATACGCATTCGACACTTACTCCTTTCAAGTTCTTCCTAGCCGACCATTAGTTTCTCTTCAGGTTTTCTTACATTGACGCTTCTTCTGCTGCTTCGAAGTGCAAAGGCAACCGCCATCGTCATCGGTCCCAGACGTCCGATGAACATAGTGACGCAGACCACCAATTTGCCGATCGTTGACAGCCCACCCGTGATTCCAAGGGTCAGTCCAACTGTTGCGAACGCTGAGACGGCTTCAAAGAACGTATCTATAAAACTGAAATTCTCAGTTATTGTCAATGTGATTGTTACGGTAATGACGACCAGCAAACTGATCATGATAACCGCCAAAGCCCTTCTCACAAGATTATCCGGTATCCTTTTGTTGAATAATTCCGTATCGTCTTTTGAACGCACAACGGATATCACTGCATAGAACAAGACCCCGATAGTAACTGTCTTCACACCACCCGCCGTACCTGCCGGCGACCCACCGATGAACATGAAGATGATCGTCAGAAACTTGCTTCCGTCGGTCATCTTATGAAGAGGTATCGTATTGAATCCTGCTGTTCTCGGCGTGACGGACTGGAACATTGACGCCAGCATCTTCTGAGGCAGCGTGTATCCTCCCATCGTATCGGGATTGCCTGCTTCAAGCAAGAAGAACATCACGAATCCAAATAGCAGGAACGATCCCGTAAGGACCAGCACCAGCTTGGAATGCAGGCTCAACTTCAAGAACCAATGCTGCATATCAAGTTTCTTGTCATATTTCAGTTTCGTTGTCTTGATCAGGTCAATCCACACGGTGAATCCAAGACCGCCAAGGATAACCAGCATCATGACTGTCAGGTTCAGCAGCCAGTTATGTACGAAAGGCGACAGGCTCGACGTGCTGACTATATCAAACCCAGCATTGCAAAACGCACTGATGGAATGGAAGATACCATAGATAGCAGCTTCCCTTAACGGGTATGTCCCGAGAAGACTAATGGTTATGAACAACGCGCCCACACCTTCGATCAAAAGCGTACCCAACAGCACATATCTGACCAGTCGGACCATTCCGGAGATGGCACTCTGATTCAAAGCTTCCTGTATCACGAGACGTTCCTTCAATCCGATCTTTCTTCCCATAATCATAAAAAAAGTGGTCGCTATGGTCATGACACCCAGACCACCGATTTGTATGAGTATGATGATGACGACCTTCCCGAAAGCACTCCAGTGTTCCATGCTGTTCACGACAACGAGTCCTGTTACGCATACGGCGCTTGTCGCAGTGAACAATGCATCGACGAAACCTATACTGCGTCTTACTCCCGAAGCATCAGTGTGTGAAGCGATAGGCAAATCCAATAGTATCGCACCGACAAATATCAACAAAAGAAATCCGAGCACCAGAATCTGTGTCGGCTTCAAATCTATCTGAGTCAGTTTCTTAAACATGATCTCCCTCCAAGCGGATGTATTTACAGCCAATAAAGTCATTATAGAGCACTGACATCCATTGTCAAGACCATAACTGTAACATTTTCATTAAAAGAGACGTCGAACCGGAATTCATGACCGGTTCAACGTCTTATACTCATTCATCAGTTACGCATTGTACTCCTTGTCCTTTTTCATTTCCACCAACACAGTCGTCAGTATAAACCAAAGGACAACGGCTGCAACAGCAAAATAAAAACCGTTGCGTTCCACCATATGGTAGGGATAAAATTCGTTGTTGACATTGATGCCGTCCATATTCATCCTGACAGCGGTCAAAGGATTCTCTTCCCTTAGAATGCTTCTTGCCCGAAGGGCAAACATGCTGAAGAACGGAATCTTGAATGCGAGATAGTTCAGCGCGATGATGACAGCTGACAAAACCGCAATCCCCCGGGTCCATTCGATGGTTTTCAGTTTCCTGTCAGCCAAAAGCATGGCCACAGCCAGGAGTGAGAGAATAGTCAAAAGAACGAATCCCCTGATATAGACAGTCTGAATCATGACCGCCCATGAGTTTTAGTCTCACCACCCGATGTTGTCAGAACCTTGTATGTATCCTCATAGCCTTTGACATATGCATACATGTCTCTCGGTGAAAACTCAACGATCTCCATCGTGGGATCCAAGGCCTCAATCTGTTCCAGGTTTAGGGTTATGGTTTCCTTGGTCATATATCCTGCACTGGCTTGTTCAGGAACGAAGCCCTTGAATGTGCCTCTACCCCCAAAGCCAAACCAGGTGAACAGCATACTGAAGAGCAGCAGCAAAACGACAATGCCTGTCACATAGCGAACGATCTGCACTGGCCTGCCCAATTCATCCTTACTGTCTTCGGTCTTCTTCCCGTTCTTTTCAACGGTCTTCCCTTTATTGACGTCGTCATTCTGAAGCTTCTTATAAACCACATCATCCTCTTTCAGAATATCATCAATGAGGACATCGAACTCTCTTGTCGAGATATCCTCGCCACAGCTTATACAGATATTTACATTTTCTTTCATTGATTCGCCACATTCAGGACAGAGCATTCATTCACCCCCAGGCAGATATTATCTTGTTTCCAACAAACGGCTTATTTCAATATGTACGTCATCGATGCTCTTCGTCATCGCCAATCCTTCATTGATATCGTAATCCACATACTTGCCTTCTTTGTAGGCAACGACACGGTTGGACTTGCCCTGCACCAAAAGTTCCACAGCATGCGCGCCCATCAGTGACGCGTGCATCCTGTCGACAGCTGTCGGACTTCCTCCACGCTGAAGGTGTCCGAGAATCGTCGCTCTCGTGGTGATACCTGTCACTTTTTCAATCCTTTCAGCAAGTTCAGCAGAACCACCGACACCTTCGGCAACGATGATCAGGTTATGCTTCTTGCCGCGCTTTCTGTTCTTCAGGATGCTCTTGATCAGTTCCTCTTCAGTGATATTCTCTTTCTCCGGCAGGAAGATATGCTCTGCACCATTGATGATACCACACCACAAAGCGATATATCCGGCATTACGGCCCATGACTTCAACGATCGAACAACGTTCATGGGACGTTGACGTATCACGGATCTTATCGATTGCATCCATAGCAGTATTGACAGCGGTATCAAAACCAATCGTATAATCCGTACAGGCGATGTCCAGGTCTATGGTTCCCGGAATTGCTATGGTATTGATTCCCAAACCGGCAAGCTTTTCTGCACCTTTGAACGAACCGTCTCCACCGATGACAACAAGTCCGTCGATACCGAACACTTTACACATCTCAGCACCACGTTGCTGACCTTCGGGCTGGATGAACTCCAGACATCTCGCTGTATACAGAATCGTACCGCCACGCTGGATCGTATCGGATACACTTCTTGAATCCATCTCGAAGATATCACCGTTGATCAATCCGTTGTAGCCCTTACGGATACCCATTACACGCAATCCCTTAGCCAAAGCGGTTCTTACAACCGCACGCGTTGCAGCATTCATTCCCGGTGCGTCACCACCGCTCGTCAAAACACCTATTGTTTTTATTTCCTTAGCCATCACACTACCTCCATACTCAATTGATTCCATCAATTACATTATAGCTTTATATCACTCTACAGTCCGGTCTCCTGTGACAGACCATAGAAAATACTTATCCACAAAACAAACAACAAAAACGGACTTCAACCATTTTTATCATGTCGAAGTCTCATCGTCATGACTTATTGTAGTATAAAACAGTCTAAAAATCAACTTCTTTTCACAACTTTGACGCTTTCCTGACCTAAGATTCTTGTTGCCATCTCGATAACAGAATCTGTCAGCAGGAGCTTTCTGGTATACTTTCTGCGCTTGTTTCCCTCTTCAATATAAAGGATCACTTCATGGCTTCCATCGAGACACGCCTTCAGTTCGGAGTCGATTTTGGAAAAAGTATCCACATAATGCTGGTCATTGTGGAACTTTATCCACACCTTCGCTCCGGTATCCACCGGTATGCCGACTGGTGTCTTGTCAACCTCGAACTCGTACATATTATCCATGATGACCTTCGCATCCTGGTCCTCCTGCATGCTGACACGCCCTTCCACGATGATCTTGGTGTCATTTTCAAGCAGGTGGCCGTATCGCTCGAATAACTTTGGGAAAACAATGATTTCCACGGAACCATACATATCCTCAAGCTCGACAAATGCCATCATGGCATTGTGCCTTGTATTCTTCTTTACAACATTGTGTATCATTCCGGCAATGACGGTTTTCTGACCGTCGAATATCGACAGTCCTTCATCCTCATCCATGCCGGGACACTTATCTCCTGATTCCCATCGTCAACATCCTCAAGCGTCTTGAAGTCAAAGCTCTGTGTGTGACCTTGCCTTTGATGTACTCCTCGTATTTTTCCAGAGGATGCCCGCTGACATACAGTCCAAGAACTTCTTTCTCATTGGCAAGCAACTGTTCCTCCGTAAACTCTCCGACTCCCGGAAGATTGTCCTCAAGGGATTCCTTCTCTTCCCGGCCGAAACCGAACAGGTCCATCTGACCTTCGTAGTTGTTCTTCTTTCCGAGAACCACCGAATCCAAGATGGGTTTGTAACCCTGCATATACTGCATCCTGGTCCCTCCCAGGGAGTCAAAGGCCCCTGCTTTGATAAGGTTTTCAATCACCCGTTTATTCAAATCCTTGCCATCCATCCGCATACAATAATCGGTCAGCGATGTGAACGGTCCGTTCGCATCTCTTTCCTTCACCATATTGGATACGATGGATTTGCCGACATTCTTGATGGCAGCCAGACCGAAACGGATACTGTTGCCCTTGACACTGAAATGGGGATATCCTTCATTGATGTCAGGCGGAAGCAACTCGATATTCATCTCGCGCAAATGCATGATATACTCAGCCGCCTTTGTCGGATGTCCAAGGACTGATGTGATGAGCGCAGCCATGAATTCCACCGGGTAGTAACATTTGAGCCATGCGGTCTGATAGGCCACAATGGCATAGGCTGCAGCATGCGACTTATTGAACGCGTACTTGGCAAAATCCTCCATATCGTCAAAAATCTTCTTGGCAGCCGCTTCACTGATACCGTTGCTGATGCATCCGGTAATGCCTTCCTCTTCATTGCCATAAATGAAGTTCCTGCGTTCGCGGTCCATGACATCAAGCTTCTTCTTGGACATGGCACGTCGAACAAGATCGCTTCGTCCCAGCGTATACCCCGCCAAATCACGCACAATCTGCATGACCTGTTCCTGATATACGATGCATCCGTAGGTAGGCTTCAAAATGGGCTCCAACTCCTTGGTCACATAGGTGACCTCATCCGAATGGTGCCGTCCTCTCACATAATCGGGTATGGAACTCATCGGCCCCGGACGGTACAGCGATATGCCCGCGATGATATCCTCGATGTTCTGGGGTTTCAACTCCTTCATGAAGTTCTTCATCCCTTCACTTTCCAACTGGAAGATACCTTCAGTCCTACCCGAGGCTATCAGTTCAAAGGTCTTGGCATCCATATAATTCAAGTCGTCCATATTCACTTTTTCGGAAATATCACTACGCTTATTGACCTCTTTCACCGCATTCTGAATAACCGTCAGAGTCCTCAAACCCAAAAATCCATCTTCAGCAGTCCGAGTTCCTCCAGCGTTCCCATGGTGAACTGGGTTGTCACCGATTCCTCGTTGGAATTGAGCGGTACATAATCATATACAGGACGGTCACAGATTACGACTCCCGCTGCATGGATGGAGCTGTGTCTCGTAAGCCCTTCCAGACGTTTGCTGGTATCGATCAGCTGCCTTACCTGCTCATCCTCGGCGTAGAGTGCCGCAAGTTCCTTATTGACATTAAGCGCCTTATCGATCGTCATCTTAAGCTCGCTGGGTATCATCTTGGCGATCCGGTCCACATCCGAATAAGGCATGTCGTACGCCCGTCCCACATCACGTATGACCGCCTTGGCAGCCATGGTACCGAACGTGATGATCTGCGCAACCTTTTCGGCACCGTACTTGTGGATAACATAATCGATGACTTCCCCACGGCGTTCATAGCAGAAGTCAATGTCGATATCAGGCATGCTGACACGTTCCGGATTCAGGAACCTTTCGAAGATCAAACTGTATCTGATAGGGTCGATATCCGTAATCCGCAGGCAGTACGAAACGATGCTGCCTGCAGCCGACCCCCTTCCCGGACCGACAATGATATCATTCTCCCTGGCGTATCTGATGAAATCCCATACGATGAGAAAATAATCGACATAACCCATGTTCTCGATGGTTTTCAACTCATAATCGAGTCGTTCCTGGTGTTTAAAAGCCTCTTCTCCATACCGCTCCTTCAACCCGTCCTCGCACAGCTTCCTAAGATAACTGACCGGCGTATACGGGCTTGGTACATCGAATTTGGGAAGCTTGGTCACCCCAAATTCGAAATCCAGCTGACATCTATTGGCAATCCTGTAGCTGTTTTCCAACGCTTCCTTATGGTCACTGAACAGCTCATACATCTCTTCAGGACTTTTTACGTAGAACTGACCACCGAGATAGCGCATCCTATCCTGGTCCGTCACTTTCTTGTTGGTCTGAATGCACAGCAATATGTCATGAGACTGCACATCATCCTCATAGGTGTAATGGGAATCATTCGTCGCTACCAGCGGAATCCCAAGCTCCTTGCTCATCTCGACGAGGGTCTCATTGACTTTTGTCTCTTCCTCATAGCCGTGGCGCTGCAGTTCCAGGTAGTAGTTGTCCCTGCCGAATATGGACTGGTATTTCAGTGCCATCTCCTTGGCCTCTTCCAGCTGATCGGATAATATGAGCTGCGGTATATGTCCGCCAAGGCATGCGCTTAGAGCGATAATGCCTTCGGAGTATTTTTCCATCAGTTCAAAATCTATTCTGGGTTTATAGTAAAAGCCTTCCACAAAACCGAATGAGATCAGCTTCATCAGGTTGGCATAACCCGCTTCATTTTCAGCCAGCAGCACCAGGTGATAGTTGCTGGCATCATACTTGTTCTCCTTGAATTCCCTGCCTCTGGGTGCGACATATGCCTCGCAGCCGATTACCGGATGAATCCCTTCACGCTTGCACGCCTTGTAAAAATCGATGACACCATACATGACGCCATGGTCCGTTATGGCAACGCTGTCCATACCCAATTCCTTGATACGGCGAACCAGCTCATCAATTTTGCTGGAACCGTCGAGCATGCTGTATTCGGTATGAAGATGCAGATGCGTAAATGGTAATTTCAAAACAGGTCACTCCTTTTTCATGTCATGACTTATATTGTATCACAGCCGGGTTTCCTTGACCATTCAAACCCTTGAATTCCATGAGAATTGTATAAGTTGCCATGAAAGCCATATGTTTAATTTCAACAAAAAACGACCCCTGAAATGGGATCGTTTCTATATCGTTGTCTATACATTCCTACATCACTGCAGATCCTCGTCGATCTTGAAATTCTGAATATTCTTGTTCATCATCTCAATGACGGATTTCATATTCGTCGCCATCTCTGACAAATGCTCCGATGACACCGTCTGCTCCTCACTGGTTGCAAGAACCTCCTCGATTGCAGAGGCTGATTCTTCGGCGATGGCAGCAATGCTGGTTATGGAGTCGATGGCTTCCTTTTGTATGTCATCAAGTCCGGAAGCATGGCATAAACCTGATCCACTTCCTTCATGATGCCATCCATATCCTTCACGATCGTCTTGAAGGTCTTCTCGGTGTTCTTGGCGGCCATTTCCTGCCTCTCATAGATTCTGGCACCCGATTCGATCATATCTTCCGTCTTCTTGGTTTCCTTATAGATATTGTTGACGATCTCACTGATGCTCTGAGCCGCCTCGCTTGACTGGCTGGCCAATTTTCGGACTTCATCCGCGACGACCGCAAAGCCCTTACCGGCTTCACCGGCTCTTGCCGCCTCAATAGCCGCATTCAGCGCCAGCAGATTGGTTTGAGAACTGATGGCATTGATCATATCGATGATACCTAGGATTTCCTTGAACCTTTCCGTCAAGGCAGCCATGTCGGATTTGATGTTCTCAGAAAGCCTGATTGACTCAATGGTTGATTCACCCAGCTCATCGATGGTTTCACCGGCTTCGACACTGGCCTTTTTCGTCCTGTCCGTCACTTTCACAACTTCATTGAAGCTCTCTTCGGTCCGGTTGATCTGATTGACCAGTTCCTGGACTATGTTGGCCGCCTTATCGGCATCCTCCGCCTGTTCAGTAGCTCCTGAAGTCAATGACTCGACCGCGTCGATGACCTCTTTGGATGACAACGCCGACTGCTCAGCAATCTTCTGCAGGTCGTCGGAATCGATGGATACCGCTGATGACAGCGTGGAAGTCTCCTTGATGAGGCTTGACATATTCTCGGTCATGGCATTGAAGCTGGTTGACAACTGTCCTATCTCGTGTTTGCCTCTATGTATGCTCCTTACTGTCAGGTCACCCTGTTCCACCAGTTTCATCTTCTTGCGGATGTAGTTGACCGGTCTAGTGATGTTGTAAGCGAGTGCGATTCCCAGCACCAACGCTAGAATCGTCATGATACCCATCAAGACAAATACGAGGTCCCGCATCGCGTTCACTCCGCCATAGATAGAGCTCGTCGGTATCTCAGCAACATACCTCCATCCTGAACTCACTTCCTTGAAGACCACCAGGGTTTCATCTACCTGTCCCTGCCCCGCAATAAAGCGTCCGCTTGCAGGTTCGTTCTTCTCCCTGGCTGCGATACTTTTTCGGTCTCGCTGTTCAACAGGTCGGCTTTCGCCAAAGGAGTTCCCATGATCATCGTCTCATCGGAGGATACGATGACATTCCCGTTGGCATCAACGATGGACATCCTCGCTCCTTCACCCAACTGCTGCGCATCCAGTTCGTTCAGCAGATAATCCTTGTCTATCGTGATGATCAACACAGACCGCGTCGAAGCGGAATAGATATTGCGTATCGATCTGAAAAATAGATGTGGTCCGTACCATAAAGTCCATAAAACCATCTTGGTCTGGCCTTGGCTTCCTGGGTTATCGTATACTGTTCACTATCAAAGAACTCGTTGATGAAGTTCTCCTCGAAGTAAGCATCCGTCCTGTCCGGGTCGATGACCTCATTATCGGTAACGAAGGCCACATTCCTCAGTTCGCGTTCCGAGGACTTCAGTGACGTAATCAGAGAAAACAGATTATCTTCCCTGTCCTTGAGCATATAATACAGGTTATCATAATCGTCCTGTGTCTTGCTGATCACTTCAAGAACATCCTGATCCGCAATGAGAACGATGGACGTCGAGTCCACGTCCTTGAACTTCAGGTTCATCAGATTCGTCACCTGATCTGCCAAAGCCATATTGGCATTCGATACTTCAGTTGTAATAGCATTTCTAGATTGGACAAAAAGAATGGAAATGATCACTATGACCGGAATCATAACAATCAGCACATGCGATAAGATAAGTTTTAAACGGATGGAAATCCACTCGTTCATTCCCCGTTCCTCGGATTTTCTCTTGGATGCTTTATGAGAAGACCTTCCTGATTTTCCTTTTCGGTCCTTTTCAGTATGATTTTTGTTATAAGTTTGCTTCTTGTCTTTCTTCATTCTATCACCCCAAACCTTACGATGAAATGAACTTATGTCGCTATCATCTAATAACTTGCTTGTTTTCAGACTGTATTCCCCTTCATTATAACATATTTTTTCTGTTTTTATATGATATACGGATTTTCCTTAAGTTATTGCGAGTAAAGGGCAGGAGGTTGCTCGAATAGTTGGGACGGTGTCTGGGAGTTATTAACCGTTCTCTGTAATTGTCCAGAATAAATTATGACAGTTGATATATAATGCATACTTGTTTCCTTAATTGCGAAAGTAGTCTATTGCGTAATACCC
>LQAG01000040.1_pt1 | contig 75246 bp, 107 predicted proteins | sample 1535801 | NCBI WGS metagenome assembly LQAG01 (sample SAMN04331584, study PRJNA305678) | bioreactor metagenome | isolation source: bioreactor_3 inoculated with Wadden Sea sediment 1st replicate of a... | place: Germany:Bremen
ACTAATAAGTGACCCTAAAAATGCTAGTAGAATACCTGTTGCAAAGAACACTCTGAATATCTTTATCATTGAAATTTCGATTTTCATGTTTATAGCTCCTTACCAGTCAATACTTATGTCGAGACGACCTCCAAATAGTAATGCGCCACCAAGGGCACCACCTATTTTTCATCCTCACCGCCAACATTGAAACGTCCCTCTATACCTACGGCACCGGCTCTACCTGTGGCTTGAACCGTTAAATCAATTCCAAATATACTCAGCGTACTACCAATTTCACCACTTGCGCCAGATGCAACAGCTCCAGCTGAAACGCCATAACCATCAGTTGGATTTAGAGTTAGACCTAACTCAGCATCAGCATTCAGCAGCTCACCATTGGCATTACCTTGAACTGAAACATTGTCTATGAGTTCAAACTCCCCCGACTCTATTTCAACATCTACTGCTGAATATCCTGCGTTTCCAGCTAAAGCGAACTCTCCTACGGTAATCTGTCTCTTCAATTCTTCAAATGTTAATTTTGCAGGTGTAAAACTTGAATTAATGCCACCTTCAATTGTTTGCAAATAAACATCAGCAGTCACAATATCGCTATCATATCCCAAGTTCACTAAGTAGTAATTGTCATCCTCATGACCAAACCCATCTGAACTCCAAGGATTCTCGTCTTCCTCATTAGGTATAACAGGTAATAAGGGCGTTGTGTTAATTACATTGCCTATTATCGGTTGTTCCTGATAAACCATTCTTATATGTTTAACTTCTTCTTGCTTATTCTTTCGTAGATTTATAAAAGTTATAGCGGGTAACGTAGCCAAAACTCTTGGGTGTTGATTTAAAACATTAGGCACGTCATAACATTTAGGGATTTGAGAAAACGTCCCCATTATGCTTTTATAAACTTTTGCCTCAGGACTTACATTTACCAAACTAGATAGTTCTGTAGCTTTATCCTGTAAAAACTTGTTGGTGCTTTCAATTTGATTAGAAACTGTGCTCTTTAGCATACTCATCATTTCAGTTTCAGACATGCTCGAATGGAAATTGCTATCAAAAGTGTATTCACCGCTACTATCTATATCAGACAGAATAGCATTTAGTGCGCTATGCGGTACACCCAAAATTGAAGCTATATTTTGTAACGACTGTCCTTTGGATTTCATGAGCCATATAGCTTTGTTTCGCAGTTCCATTATTTCTGCACCAATTCCAGCGGTCGTCATACTTGAGATCAAATCTACAATATTATTTCTTTCACTTCCATTGTTATTATGTTTTGTGCTGTTTATACGTCTAGCAAGTTCATGATCTACTCTACTGAAATCATCGTTTGTCCTTATTTTAAACTGCTCAAGCTGTCTCATTCTATCTTCAATGGTATTTAAAAGTCTTTCTGTACTTTGAATATCGCTCTGAATACGGATACTTCCTGACACATCATCAAGTCTATTTCTCACTAAGTTTAGTTCGCTTTGAACATCAATCAACAGTCTAATAGCTGAAACAAGTGACTCGTTTGCAAGATTTTCTTTGATCTTTATGTTCCTCATATCGTTTCTTCACCTCAATCTGTAATCTAGACCTACCACGGAGTAAAATAATATGAAACTCTATTAGCCATGCATTAATATTAGTGCTAGCCCTATTATTGGCAGAAGAAACGCCCAGTACTTAATATCTATAAAGAAAAATGTATGTCTTTTTCTAACAATAACCTCTTGACCTGTTTCCTTATCAATATAGACTCTTTCTTTACTCTTGCTTTGCAATAAGTGATTTGCTATGAAACATGCAATCCCTGATAAAGTAAAACCAAGTGTAATTGCCCAAATGTAATCATTATATGAATGTGAACCGACTGCTGTTTCAAGTCCTAAATCGACTAACAACATCATTACTACTGTAATTATTGGTACTAAAAAACCATAACCTTTCCAAGTTAACATACTTCATTCCTCCAAGTATATACAATTTCACCACAAACTTCCACAAACCGCAAGTGCTTGGAATATTATAAATAGAGTTATACCAGCTATCAGATTTCTCTTCTTCTTTTTCTCTAAATGCTCGATTCTTTGCTCTTGTTCGTCATAAGCGAACATAACCGATTCCACTTCTTTTCGGACATAGTTGTAATATAACTGATTACCTTTAAGTCCAATTCCTATTTGTAAACCAAAGCAGATCACACTATAAAATGGGTCTGGAATAGCAAATGCCAACACCACTATTGCAAATATAAATAGTGCTCCATACTTAAACATGCTTTTGAACAACATCCAATACGCACTAAATAGAAAGGCTACCCCATTAAACTTTCTTTTTACACCATTTTCACTAATATAGTTTTCAAAATTAGCTTTATGATAGTCACTCATTCCAAAAAGAATGTTTGCAAGTTCATCAAACTCCATTTGCTCTCTTGTTTTCCTATCTAAGCTATAATCCATATTAAACTCGTTCATTTCGTTCTCCTCACAATTGTAAAATCAATAAATCAGTTCATAACCAACTCAACACATATAATCATCCCAAGCGTAAGAACTAAACCAAAACACACATACGACCCATACTCTAAAACTGTATCGATTTTACTGGTTTTGAACTTCTTTACGAACTGCTTATAAAAACTTAAATCCTTCTTCTTGTTCTTTTTACTGCTCTTTTTTCTTTCCTTTTTACTGCCTTCTTCTTTAATTTCTGGTGCAGTCATTTTTCAGCCATGCGTTCACTCATACTGTCTTTCAGCGCTTTCCCACTAACCGCTGTCGAACGTTTTGTCTTGCTGTAATCCACCACCACTTGGTCGAGGTTTATAAATGTCTTGGCTTTAGCTTTTGAGTTCACTTTTGTTCCAATTTGAAGTCACATTCCCTTTTCCCACTCGGCTCAGAAGTGACACCGTTTGGTCTAGCTCATTCATTTGATCTTTTAGCATGCCCTTCATACACTGCACTTCAAAGAGTACTGGATTTTCATTCATATCTTCAATAAGCTGATATAAATGCTCTTCAACATCAAACAAATCTATGCGATTATCCACATGAAACGCTGTCATTTTCTCTATCAAATCATTCAGCTTATCTACAGCAGTATTAAGCGGTTTAATACGCTCACCACTTAACCTTGCTTGAATGGCTGCGTCGTACTGTTCATCTGTAAAACTCTCTGGGTACTCAGGTAAAAATGGTATTCGTCCGTTGTTAAGCACTTTAAAAAGCATCATTCCAAGTGCATATATATCTGACTTGGTCGTCCCCATATCTCCCCTATATTGCTCAGGAGAAATATATGCTATCGAACCCGACTGCTCAACTTCCTTCCCTTTTTTAACTGCAATTGAAAAGTCACTTAGAAGAAACTTTCCATCTTCACCTACTAAAACATTTGACTCTTTAATATCTTGATGAATGACACCGTTTATGTCACATTCTTTTAACGCCCTAACCATACAGTCAGCAATATTAATAATGTCCCTGAACCTTATTGGATTTTTATCAAAATGCTCACTAAGCGTTTTGTACCGCTCCATACGTACGATTACATCCCAACTGCTGTCCTTAGCATTTTCTATTACGCTGAAATCCTCAACGCCTGCGATGTAATCGGAGCTATTGAGCGATTTTTCAAGATCAAGGCGTGACACAACTCTATTCAGTCGTCCCTGATCGTTTTCAATACCACTTTGCTCAATGCGCATCCACTTGACGATTTTTTTTCACCACCTCCAACACCTTTTGAATACAAAACTGAAAACTTTGTAGTCTTTTCCACGCCCCAGCGGTTCAGAGACATACCACTTTCCCCACAATGGCTCAAGTCTTACAATATCTTGATTTTTCATTACATTCTCCTCCCAATCTGGATTTGTGTAATATAGGGAAGAGACGTCTCTTCCCTATATTATTCAGTACTAAACTTGGCTTGCAATTCTTTCGTCTGTTTCTTGGAATGTAGTTGCCACTTGCTCTAGCTTTATGCCAATTGCTTCTAGCATTTCAGAGTAACGCATCATATCTTGTTCCCACTGCTCAAAGCCTTCTGCAAACTTGTTACTTGCTAAACCAGCCCACTCGCCTTGGAGACCTCTTACTTCACCATTAAGAGTGTTTTCTTAGGTTTTGACTTTCTTCTGAAGCTCTTTTAAATTGGTTAGATACACTTCTAAGTTGTTCTGGGGTTACCTTAATTGCTGACATATTTTTTCCTCCTTAAAAATTAGAAAATTTAACATTATATTATGAATCAGATACTGCCTTAACCACGAGTAAGTTTCCATCTCCCACGCCCTCTTCAGATAGAGACAAGTCTCCACTTAGCCAGCGTTTCTCATTTTCAAGGAATACTTTTAAATGGTTTGCATCTGTTTCACTACCAATTGACATACTTACTTTGTTGACCAAATCTTTTATATGAATGTCATAGGGTACAGAAAGGTCTACAGAAATATTTTCACTAAAAAACAGTAACTCAATGAAGATGTTCTCCTTCATTTTTCTCCTCCCTACCATTCATCTGTTCAACAAGCAGTTTTATGCCTTGTCTACCTAAGACAGTGCCACCAGCACCACCAAGGCTAAACACAAGTGTTCCGCCGTAAGACCTCACTGCATATTCACAAAAGGATTTACTAGCAGTACAATATATTCTGAAACGGAAAATTCCCGTTTTAAGAATCGATACAACTTCTTTAAAAACAGCTTCATAGTCTACGATGAACATTCTACAGTTCTCATTGCTGTCTACTATGAGCCGCAGTCCGAAGTGGCGCTTTTCAGTACGGCATAAATAATATACCGCACGTCTTTCGATGCCATCAATTTCAATGACTTTATAAGCATCTTGAATAATTCTTAGCATAGCTATAACTTCATCAGATAGCTGATCGTCATTCGTATGACTTTTCTTTATCTCTTCGAAATCAGCATCTATTAACTTGTCCAGTTCTTCACTCGTCACACCTTTATACGATGGCTCTATACCTACCATTGGTGCTAAACCAGAAATAAGACTCAAAAGATACAATTCTGATGCTTTTAGCTTGATTTCAGATTGCATATGATTTCTTCCTCCTGACCACTAAGTACATTATAAATAGGAGACTGATATCGCTTCAATCGACCCCTTAACACGTTAAAACCTTCTCCAACCTTCATATCTGATAAAGTTGTATGGCAACCAGAAACCATAACACCTGCTGATTAGACACATCACCAAGAAGGACACCCGTTCCAAGTTCTTTAAGAACTGGCACGACTCCTTCATAAACGCCTTTAAATGCACCCATATCACCAGAAGTAATAATATGAACACCAAGGTTCTTAGCTTGTCTTGCTAGGTCTTCCCAACGCTTCATATCATCCATATTGACTAAGTTGTTAAACTCTGCAACGTCTTCAATAGCAAGGAATGCATGTTGAACCGTGTCCCCATCCATACGTGCATTTTTATTAGATTCACATAAGACTTCAAGCTCACTTAAACAATCAGATAGGCCTTCTTCATTTCTAATCACATTCCACTTGCCACTGTGTGAAAGATCAGACAATGATGCTTTATGAAGATACAAATTCGATGGCAATTTTTCCGAAAGCTGTTCAATAACAACTGAGAGTGTGTTCGACTTTCCGCTTACCGGTGCACCAGTAATCACAAAGTGATCCACCGTTTCGAAGTCTACAGAAACCTTCTCAATATCTTCTTTATCAAGCCCTAGTACCACTTCATATGGGTTGACATTTCCACAGCGTTCAAGCATGTCAGAAATATTAAACTTCGGTGGCATTACAGGCACCGGCTTGGCTGAGCTGTCCACGCCAATAGATAACTCATGGATTTTTCCCTTAAGATAGTCTATTTTCTCGGCTTCTGTTTCCCCATAAATTTGGGTAAGCATTTGAGCTCGAAGAACATTTCCGTTATTAATTAAGCATCGTCCTGGAATATTTTCTGGCTCTAACGATGACCGGCCTACTGTCATGGAGTACTCACTCTTGTCTACAAGAGACATAGCTATTTTCACTGATATATTATTTGCGATTTTGTATTTAATGCTTCCAGAACTGTTCGCTGTAAGAATCAGATACACACCATATGCCGCTCCCTCTCGTGACAAGGCTTCAATGAATGGTGCAAATGGTACTTTCAGTTCTGCCATACCAGCAGCATTGTCAATGAACAAGAATATGGCAGGTAATTTTCACTGCTCATTGAATTGTACATAGAAAGACTAGACGCATTACTAACTGCATAAAGTTCTTTTCTTTTTCTAATTTCCTTTGAAACAAACTTAATGAACTTCTCTAAAATTTCCTCGTCATCTGAAAGCACACCGCCGACATGTGGGAGCACTCCCAGCATATTAAGGCTTTTTCCTGCGAAATCAACAATATAAATGCTGGCATCATCAGGGGTATACTTGCTTGCTATACTCAGTACAAGATTTTGAAGTATATGTGATTTTCCTGTAGCTCTCTGACCGTAAATGGCAAGGTGACCCATTTTCTCTGGGGTGTACTTATATGTAAACTGATCAAGATTTTCAGGATCATCCACCTTGCATAGTGGAAGCTCAATTGCTGAGTTATCCATTTCTGAAGCAATTTCCTCAGTTAAGTACTCAATATCTTTTAAATCAGACAGCCATAAACGCTTTGACTTATAACGCTTGCCAAGCTCACGCAAGTAACCAATAACTGCATCAAGCTGATTCTGTGAACTTTGAAGGTTCATATCACTTTCTAGTTCTATTTTTTCAAGTTGCCCATTCAAGCTCATCATATAAATTGGTCTTCTTCTTTGACACCTTCAACATACGTTGCGCCTGTATATCCACTTTGAAACAGCTCATAAATTTCGTTATTGCCAACTTGCAGATATCCTCTACCTGGTCTAACCAATTTAGATGCATCAGGTTTTTTAAGTATGTCCTGACTGTCTTGTGCATTAAGTACCTTTAGACAGATTTTGAATCTAGAGTTACTCCAAATTTGCTCATCCACAACACCAGATGGCTTTTGAGTTGCAAGCAGAAGGTGAATCCCCAAACTTCGACCAACTCTGGCCACACTGACAAGCTCCTTCATAAAATCTGGCTTTTCCATTTTAAGTTCAGCAAACTCGTCTACAATCAAAACCAAATGCGGTATAGAGCTTTCAACCTTGCCACTTTTATACAGCTTTTCATAGTCATAAACGTTATTAACACCTGCTTTGTCAAACTCAGTAAGCCTTCTTTTAACTTCTGCTTTAATTGACAATAGTGCCCTTTGTGTCTTCTGACCATCAAGGTTTGTAATAACACCTGCCAAATGTGGAATGCCTTCAAACATCTTGGCAGTACTGCCACCCTTGTAATCAATAATTAGAAACGCAACGCTATCAGCACTATAATTAATGCCCAACGATAAAATGAGGGATTGTAGCAGTTCACTCTTTCCAGATCCGGATGTACCAGCAAGAAGACCGTGCGGACCATGACCTTTTCATGAATATCGAGTTCAAGCTTCCTTCCACCCGAAACCAATCCAATAGGTGTCCTTAGGCTGTTAATACCTTCTGATGCTTTCCATCTTGACTCAATGTCAAGAACACCAATTGATGAAGCATCAAAGACATCAAGAAACGGAACATTCCCAGGTATTGCTGCTTCAACACTTCCACCTTCACTTTGACGGGGGCAAGATTGTCTATCATTTCATCAAAGTTTTTCTTCGAGCATTTGTCTGGCACATATTTAACCGACTCTTTATTTTGGCTATAATATACAGCTGAATTTCTCGTTTCAAGAAGCAAGACATCTCTACACTCACTCGGCAATTCTTCAATGCCTTGACCTGTGTAGATAAATGTAATCCCACACTTGGCATAGAAGTTTTCTTTATCTCCATAGAACTCCGTACGTACAAGAGATTTGTCATCAATGATAATAACAATATGCTCTTTGAACTCAACATTTCCAGAAGCTTCTGAAGCCCTTGATATTCTCTCTTGAAGAATAGAGTTTATTGTCCCGCTTAACTGCTCCGCCTCATGGTTTGAAGTGGCTATGTACCGCTTAGTACGATCAGCACTAAATACATGAGGCATCCACCTGATTTTTCTCCACTCCATCAACTCACTGTCTGACATGAAGAACATCATTTTCACAAGATGGTAGTCATGTGTTGTTGCTAAGTTTGTTAAAACACTTCGCAAATGGTTTTAACCGAAACACGCTCGCCCACAATCCCCAATCGACCACAAGTTTTCAAATCAATAATGTGTGGCATATCGTCAAGGTAGGCATAGTCTTTCTCTATTGCTATGGCGCGCTGCTTATGTTCATCATCCTTAAGTTCAAATTTCTGTTCTGGCACTTTTAGCTCAAGTCGCGTTTGTACTCTTGTGCGCCCTATTCGAACCTGTTTAAAGTCATCATCACCTTTAATTCGATTCCAAAGCCTTTTATCTTTTAGCTTGGTCATAACCAGCGTTTCTTCTAGCTCGGGATAATCGTATGCCAGTAACGATCTATGAACATTTTGAGCTTGCGATATTTCTGCGCAGACCGCTTCCAAGTAATCCGTATATTTGTTCTGAAGCATTTCAACTTTTTCATCATGCTTTAAACAGTTGTTTCTATGGTTGGCAACAGCAACAATCATACTAATAATTGACATTGGAACGCTGTACATCAGCATCATATAACTCCCTCGCACTGTGGATGCCAAGGTCATAACTATAATAATTGCAATCGGCGGCAAGAATACTGACAGCTTATTCAGTTCTGGGCGATCTCCTATTTTGGGAGGGTCGTCCACTTTTATTTGTCTCGATGGTATAGGTTCATTCAGTCTCGGCTTTTTCTCAAGTAAGATGATGTTACACTTTCAAGACCTTGTATTGTCACACCATTTTCAACATTGGTCACATGTAGCTGACCTCTGACAAACATCATCAGATAGCCTGCTATAAAGATTTCGTCTCCGTCCTGAAGATCGCGCTTATCAATAAGATTATTATTGACATATGTTCCGTTTTGACTTTGATTGTCTTCAAGCACATACACATTTCTCTCATTATCGAAATAGATTAGACAATGACTCTTAGACACATGCTTGTCTAAAATATTGATATGACAGCTTGACGAATTACCAAATTCAACAGTGTTGTCCACTGGCAGTTCATATCTCTTGTAAGTCTTATCATATTTCCTTGAGTCTCCCACAACAATTATTAACTCTTCCTTATGAATGTTTACAAATGTAATATGCTGGTCGTTTTCAATTCTGCATTTCTTCACTTTGCTCATCATTAACAATAAGGTTGGCTTCATCAGCAAACGCTTCTAAATACCATTGTTCGTCTTCTTTAGTAATGCAAAGTTCTTTATCTCTAAATCCATAACTAGAAAGTACAATATCTGAACTCGAGTTTTGACCAATACAAAGCTCGTCTTTCGACTTATGATCAAGATATAAGTAATCCATCTTCTGCTGATGGTAAAAGTGTAATACAAAACAATCCATTCTCGATTCCTCTCTATTACACTGACCGACTTAACTGCTGATCAGTATCACTAAATTTCGTTGAAATCATTCTAAGCTCATCGCTGATGGACTTTAGTTCTGATTCATATATCTGAGAAAGCTTTTTCCACTCTTCAAACTTTGAATAAAAGTACTCCTCTGAAACACCCGACCAATCGTTTCTCAAATTTTCAACCAGACTGATGATTTCACGATTAATACCACTGACTTGATCAGCTTTCTGAGCAAATTTAGTTGCTGTATTATTCATTGTTTCAGGGCTTATTTTAATCTGACGTCCCATGGCTCCTCCTTAATTAAAATTCAAACCTTCCACCGTAATAACTATAGCTCTGGTTCCTTGATTTCCACTGTTTGACTGCTGCTTTCCTGGTCTTTCTTTTCTTCTCTGTAATCTTGCTCTAGTTCTCTTTTGAGCTGACGCAGTTCATTCTCATGCGTTGTCAAATGGCTTTTTACCTGTGAGAGAAGATTTTCCAGATCATTGACCCCTTCTTTATATGCGTCATGAGCCTTTCCTTCCCCAGTCGCCTTGGCACTGGTTTTTCATCTTGGCGAAGCTTTGACTCAATCTGTCTTATATCGCTTTCGAGTCCGTCAACCGAGCTAATGCAACGCTCAACTTGTCGTATATCATTTCTAATACTGCTTAAAACTCATGCGTCCCCCTGACTAAGGCTTGCAATCTGAGCAAGGATAATACCCCGCACCAGCTGCCTCTTCTTTCGTTCTGAACATATCAGCTGTTGGTATACTATTCAATTGTTCACAGCCCTCTAAATGATATTCTTTTCGTGAACCATTATTTGTACAGTAGTAGTACTTTGTCATCTGATATTTTGCTTGCCTCAAAAGCATAGCTATTATAAAATTCTGTTCCTATTGGAACGCCCTGTAGAAAACTCATGAGTCCAACACTGTTTATAGTTCCTAGCTGATTTGCTTCTGTGCCATATGACAGTGTGAAATCATACTTAATTCCGTACTGACTGGCTATTTGATTGTACTGATATGCATAGTACTTCAAGTCTTTAGTTATAGTGTCTACAATCACTTGTTGCTTTAAATTAATTAGAGCTTCTCTGTCAGAGAGTATTGGAACACTTCTAATTCTGAAATACCACTCCACCAATTCATTACTATTCCCACCTCTTGGCATAGTTGGGAAGGTGTCAGTACCTGAGCCAGAAAATCCATCATCAATATCTGAAACAGAGCTTGTATTAGCCAGTTCTACAACTACGTCTATGGATTCGTTTAGCACCGTAACACTTAACCCTTCAATGGCAATAAGTTCAATCGTGTCATCTAAATAGAAATTTGCCATCATCACCATGGAGCCACTTGTATCATCAAGTTTCACAGCATATGGTCTTTTAGGAGACTCTACATATCTATAATCCTTACTATATGACTGATCTGAAAATTTGTCCCAAGTCGAGTACACATAGTAGCCATCCAGATCAAGTAAGACAATAGCAGGCACGTACCTCTGAATAATCTCTGTACTGTTGGGCATATTTTCTAGATTAAAATTCAAACTTAAAGTCGTGAAAAACGCATTAATCGCATCCCGCCTTGAGTTTGTAGATAGGGCATGCCCTCTAACATAATCAGCACTTTCAGTTAATGCCACTAAGCCATCTTCAACAGAGCTTTTTAGCATTTTGTCTAACCGTGCTTGTTCTGTCTGTCTCACGAGCATGTGTTTTACATCTACTCTTTGCATAAACATGAGCGGTAGAATGGCTAAAACAAGAACCAGTATTGCTTTATTAAGATTCATTTCTCACCATCCCGCCATATGGTATATAAATGCTATTTCCATTGGCTGTTGTGCCTGTAAAAGCATCACGCATAATTTCAGCTGCTGATCTTGACTCACTTGTCACAATCACTGAAAATTGATCTCCCATTCTCATTTGATATGTCCTTCGAGAATCATCTAACTGGAATACTTTCGTTGTTTACAAACAAAACATCTAGAATGTCGCTGGTATAGTATCCTTCAAAATGTGTGGATATATCGCCAGTAAAGCTGTTTATATCACTTGGATCGGTATACTCTGGCGCTACACGCTTTGCATAGTGCTCTAGCTCCACCTTATAAAACCGTCCAGTCAAATGAATTTTCTCGACAAAAGTGTTGTACATGTCTGGAGTGAGTTGCCCTTGATCCCTGACATGATCCACAAAGGACACTGTTTCGTTGTAAACATAGTTGTAGGAAATCAAATCAGCTTTATACAAATGGTCGTATAGTGGAAACATCAAGCACAGCGCCACAGCAAGAATAATCGTAAAAACTTTAGATAATGAGTCCATTACGAGTCCCTCCTAAATGTGAGCGTGTTGATTTCACCACTTGAATTTCTCGTCACTTCCATTTCGTATGTGTACATGCTTATATAACTGGGAATCTCTATCTGAGTGAGCTTTCTACCACTAAAATAACTCTCACTCGATCCACCTGTTACTACCTCCACATAGTAGGGATAGTCCTCAGTATTCACAATGACATCTATCACTTGAGCGCCTGAATACGTTATGGAACCTAGGTCTTCATCTCCAAGAAACACCTCATTATGATTTTGAGTCGATGTCTCAGCTGATTGTTGAATAAACGACTCCGCCACTTGAAGGTTTGATATAGCTATTCCAAATGAGACAAGTAATGCAATCGTAAGGGCAATCATACTCAGAAATCTAAAATTCATTAGTTGTCTTCCGATACAATCTGCTTAAAAGCTAGACCCGTGACCATGTCATTTCCATCTACAAGTACATATGACTAAAACGACCACTTGGATTAATATAGTCTTCTTCTGATTTCTTCTTAATGTCTTTTACTTCACCATCTTTTCCAATATCAATGTTTTTTTCTAGATCATCGAAAATTGCTTCCAAAATATCTTGAGCGGTTTCACTGTCTCCATACCATAAAAACTCCTCATTTGCTCCACTTTTCACACCAATACTAAATGACTCAAGGTATTCGTAACGCTTGATGGCATCAACAACTTGGCTGCCTGTAATGACAGTTTCGTCATATATTGTGAATTCTGATTGTGACAGGTCATTTTGCATACCTGTAAAACTGTCTTGCGTTTTTTTTGTAGCGTCCTGCGCTGACATGAACATTACAACTCCAATTGTGATGAGTGCTATTGTAAGAAATAGTCCAGCGGCCATAAGCAGGGCTTTTTGTGCGTTATCCATTTTTATATCTCCTTACTTTTTATTATTGTTGTGTAAATACAATACCGATTATTGCTTCGTTTTGATTTTCTCTTAAAACACTTTTAAATTTAGCGTTTGGATTGATATACTCTGGTTCAGTTACTGTGGTCGCATCCGATATGGATCCTCCTGCTGACCCTAATGTACTTATTGAATAAACTGTTACAGAGTCAACTGTCGTACTAGATATAGCTTTGTTGTACCAAACCACATTTCCAGAAGTATTTGTCTCTACACCAATACCAAATGCATCTGTAGAACCATACTTTCTAATAGCGTTTAACACCTGACTACCTGTCATAGTTGTTTCATCGAAAGACACGAACTCTGAGTTCGCCAGTTCATGCTGAACATCCCCAAAGTTATCCTGTGCAATGACCGTCATATCCTTTGCCGTAACAAAAATGGCGACCCCCACTGTCACTAGAGCCAGTGTAATCATTAGCCCAGTTCCCATAATTAATGCTTTTTGTACATTTTCCATTAAATTCACCTCTAGTTATAAGAATATATTCATCTGATTGTAATACTCTTGCATTTGAACGTAGCTGACTCCGAGAAGCGGAAAGACTAAATATAGAAAAATAAGTGCGTACAAGGGCACAAAACCAATAAGCTTGCCCCAGCTTGACCTTTCTTTTATGATTCTCTCGTTCTCGACGCGTCTTTTTTCCTGATAAAACGCTCGTTCTGACTGAATTTCATCAAATGCTCTTTTTATTGGAATCCGCTCAACTGCCGATTCCAGGTTTTCAACAATCCTAATCATTGGTGCATAACTCACGCTTTTTTTTAGATCTTTAATGGCTTTAAGCGGGCCCGATTCATAGTCATTAAGACAAGTTTGAAGCTGCTCCTTAAATACATTTGATCCAAGCTCCAGCCATTCAAGAATGCCTTCAACCGACACCCTTTCATAGTAGATTAGCATTAATACTAAGGTGTGAAATTGCAGGATTTCCTTTTCCATTTCCACCTGGCGCATGTGCTTGGTAAACACAAGTATGAGGTGTGGAACGCTGTAGCAAAATCCTGAGAAAAAAAGTAGAAACAACAGCTCATACCATTTGAAATACATGGACTCGATAGTTTTATGCTTTTCATATATTCTGAGTGCTCTTTTCTTGGCTAACTTTATGCTATTACTGTCCGAATACTTCTTAACGAACTCAACGACTTCATTCTGCGCGATTTTTTGCCTTTCATCTTATAGAGAAATTGATTGTCAAAGTTTGTTTCTAGCATTCCAGCTTTATACTCTTCTTCAGTAAGTTCATCGAAAAACATAAATTCCGTTGTCGGCTCTGTATATACTCGATTCACTCGAATGGTTTTACTGTTGTTAGAACACCAAATCCAACTGAAAACGCTACAATGAAAATAACTATTCTTTTCAAGTAATACGTTTCGAAAGACAAGCGTTCTCCACTTTCCTTAAAAAGACTTTCCAGCTTATTGAATTTTTTAGTATGCTTTAGCGGAACAAGCCATCGTCCCACTCTTTTGAACTTCTCATTTTTCTCTACAATTTCTTGAAACTTGTCTTTCTTATACTCTCTTGTATCATCAATCTGAAGATTCTTCAGGAACAAATACGCTAGAAAAACAATCGCCACAATAATGAGTTTTACAAACAGTCCCGGAGCACCACCATAAAACATTTCTGATGCTGGAAAGTTTGCAAGCGTCCACTTTTCAATCGGTTGAATCATAAGTAGTGGAACTGCCGCAATGAGATTTATGTTTTTCAGCTGATATGAAAGCTGACCTCGCTTTAAGATTTCCATATTCACTTCATTATTTAAGTAAGTAATGTTTCTAAGAAACAATGAAATCTCATCGACCTTTCGGTCTCCCATTTCCTTAACCTGATGGCATAGGCCCGCGAATATCTTAAGGTACTTATTGGGTGCTGTGTCGAAGTAATTTCTAAGTGCCTCACTTGACTCGGTTGATATAAGCAGTTCATATATACGTTCACCTTGAATGCTGATTTCCTTGTCTGTATTTTCATAAGCTTCATAAATCGCTTCATCCACCATGCCATGCTCATGGTAACTATGTCGCACATCAGCAAGAAAATCTGTCATTTGTGTCAGTATTTTTCATTTCGATTTTTCCAATATACTGGTTTACGATGACATCATGAATCACAACAACCATGAATATTGATATGATTGAGAAAAACCAGTTTTGATTCATTGAGAATATAAGAACGATTAGAAGGACAACCACAATCGAAATAGTAAGGAAAACACGCATAGTTACCTTGCGCATTCTGTATTCATCATACTTATGAACCGCTTCCAGCCGTTTCTTGAGCTTGCGGACATAACGCCTGGTCAGCTTGAACTGGACAGTTTTAATGTACACCTTTTGGTAAAACTGGTTTAGTACAGTTTGCAGCGTGTCCTTATGACCATCATCACCGGAATACCACTCTTTATTGCGCTTACGCCTGAGCTTGTTGTCTAAACAATGTACAGTGTAATAGTTGTTAGGAAGCCAACGATTAAAAGAAAACTGAGTAGAAGGAGCTGCAATTTAAGATTCATCGCTCGTCCCCCAATATTTGTTTAGAAACTCGTCAAATATCTCTGACTCATCTGATGACAATGCTCTTAATCGACCTCACCATCTGGCTGGATAAGCAATCACCTGCGTGGTATCTACCATTCTTAAAATGACTATGTTTCTTGCACGGTAGGACTTTCTATCTGTTGATCTTTCAAATACTCCACCATGCTGTCCATGAAATAACCCATTTTTCCTCAAATACTTCTGTGGCTCTATACTTCACAGGGTATGGCACTTCACGGTCAAGTGGTTCACACTGAGTTATACGCTCAATGTAACGATGACCTTCATAGGTCTTTTTTAAATGAATATCAAATCCTATTGCTGATATAACCTGCTCCTCAGCAACTTTCTCATTCTGGAATGCCCCTGACTTGAGTAGTGAATTTCGAAGTGACAAAATCAAACTGTCAAATGTTTTAGCATGGTGTGTAAAAAGAGTGAATAAACTCGCAACCTGACTCATTTGAATCATCCAAGACGCAACTTCATCAGATGCAACCTCACCAAGTATGTTTACTGTACCATCTGTTTTTTTTCTGTAGATCAAGGCCTTCTTGCCCCTTCAATGTACCAGTCTCTCTAAATGAAAGAATGTTCCTTTCTGGGTATAGCTTTCGCAAGTTCAGTTCAAATGCCATTTCCTGAATTCTAAGGGTATACATGCCCTTTATAAACTTGATCATTGTCATAAGTAGGGTTGTCTTACCGCAGCCCTGTTCCCCAGTAACAGCAGTAACTTGGCACCCCTTTATAATCCATTTAATAAGTTCTATTGGAAGCTCTGCCCTGTCATCAGTAACTAACTTTCCGATTTCTTTAACACCAACACTGTCAAACTTTCTAACGAAGAATGCCCAGTTTTCTGAGAACGGTGGTCTAACAACTACAACACGAGACCCATCCTTCATTTCATTAACCATGTATCCATTGCTTTCTGAGAGCTGTCCTGGATTGTTATACCTATAAATGTTTTGACATACCCTTTGAAGTTCTTCTGGGTTCCCAAAGCTCAAGAACGATAAATGAATAGACTTCCCCTTGTAGAACAGCCAAACACTGTCGTGTGCCTGACCTATACCACGGCTTAGCTTTCGTTGGTAATCATCAATGGTTTCAATGTTGCTTAGAAAATCGTCAGGATAACCAGACACACCACCACTAACACCATCAATAACCATGTCTCTGATTTCATCAATTACACCAAATCCTTTGTATCTTTGATAGATTCGCTGGGCGAGTATGCCGATTTTATCTTCATATGTAAGCACTATGTTTTCATGCTCTATATAGTAAACCTTCTCAATTTCTTCTGTCGAGATTACATAAGATTCGGCTGTACCGTCCTCTATAACCTTTTTCTCTTCCGCAAGACCGTATCTGTCGATCATGGCACTTAAGCCACTTGATCCAAATCGCTCCTTATACTTGTAAATCAGTATTTCGAACTTACTTTGTACATCTAGTAACTCTGGCTGCTCGAATGGAATAACAAATTCAACATTTTCTTCATCAAGCATGTACTTTTTTTTCAAGCAAGTCAGCAATAAAGGCAATCACATATCTTTTGGAATTTATGTCTCCATGCGTACAGTCTTTGAGTGATGTTCTCAGCTGCTTTTCGTTTGTTATTCTGTCTTTCAAACTCATCTCTTGACAGTCCCAGATCATAAATATTTGTTCTGAGCATGTCATTGATGCTATTTTTTACGAACTTGAATATTTCATCTTCATTCATCCAGTCTTTTGGTATTATGTCATCATCAAGAACCCGCCTTCGAAGGCTAATCCTTATGAATAGAAGTAGGCCACATGCAACCAATATCAAGATGATAATTGCGCTGTTTAATAATTGATTCATACAAGTCTCCACACACTAACTAAGGCATAACCGCATCTGAAATTTCTTTGATTGCACTGAAGAAATCATAATTGTAGTCTGTCTTTTTCAAGTTGATATTTCTGATGAAATACTCTCTAACACGTTGATCGGATAAGCTGTCGTTGAACTCGGTGTTATAAGGCACCGGAAGTAATCGACCTTTAATGTTGTACATCCTTTTCAAATTCTTTACAGAGTACTTAGATTTTGAGTCATAATTCATGATCGCAATGACAGTATCCTTATTGTTCAAATATGGAATAATCAATGGTGATTCAAAATACTGTTCCAAGGAGAACTTATCTTGATTAACACAAATAATCACCTTATCCACATGATTTAAAATGTCTTGTATTTCACCGCTTGGTGCATTCCAGTCAATTTGTGTAACATGGTGGTCATAATGTTCTTTCGCTTTTAGATAGATTATGTTTCGCACTTCAGACTCTATTCTTTTATCTCTATCTTTCATGCTTCCTATTAGAAAATCTGCTCTGTCTCTCACAATTGGAAGTGTATAATCATCTATATTGCAGCTGTATATCTGACCGGTCTTTGCAAGTCGCTCGAGTGAATCCATTCCCATATCTGAGTATCTTGTACTAGTATATCTATCTGTCTTGAAATTGGTGCATAGATATTTTTCCATTAAACCAATCCCCGGCTTTGAATGTGATATTAACAATTTGCAATTTTTTACTTATCGACTTCCAAAGTCCCACTGATAGAGCAGTGCGTACTGATAATCCATCATAAATGCCCAACGTGCCAATATGCATCCTATAGTCCTTTCCCTGCGAGATTTATGTACCTATCAATTTCACTCTCTGATTTTTTTGATCATTTTCTCAATAATATTTCTTAAAAGCTGTTTAAACTCTTTCGATATGCCTCTAAATGCAATATGGTCATTGTATTGATTCTCGATCCTTCTAGCTTGGGCAATACTATCAAAATATATACTATGATCCTTTTTCAATACACGCATCAGAAAACTGGCTGAATAACAACTCCATGACCTTCAAATCAATTTTACAATCTTCATAATTCATTAAAACAAGATCAAACTTTTTTTTCACTCTCACTGACCGCATCAATAATTTCGCATGTTTGGGCAATACTTGATACATCCATATCGGTTGTTACATAAATTATTGAATCTGCACTTATAACATCCAAGTATCTATCTGTAAGGACAATCTTAATGCCATCGGTCTTACTTAGATCAGATATACTAGAATGAATATTAATCCCTCGATACTCCCATTTTTTTGACCCACTTGAGTAAATGTGCTTAAATACTTTTGCGCATAAGCACATTCCGTATCATCAAAAACTGTCACAGTATACCCCATTATTTTTAAAGTTGCTGATGTATAGGCAATAATATCCCCAATGTCTATACTTGTCATAAAATAAACAGTGGCTTCTTCTGACTCTATTTTAGAAGCCGTCTGTTTCTTGAATCGATTCCATATCAATTTCCTTCACCCCGCTATCATCTTCTAATGCCTTATGATTATTTTGACTATTGAAAAAATCATTGTCCGGTTTGTTAGAATTTTCCCTTCTAAACTGTTGATCAACTGAAGATGCAGCTTCTTCTACAGCCTGTAGATCATTTTCTAATGCATTCCTTGATGACTTCATCAATTCAATATCAACAAGTTTCACTAATTCAGGCATTTCAGTGATACGTTTTCTGACATATTCATTAACAGGATAATCTGGTAAGGGAACCGTTTGATAATATGGTTCAATATATCGAACAGTGTATAATTTTGAACCTTTAACCGTATATGTATCAACAACTGCACTATTGAGCTTCAGCCGTTCAATTGGCGTTAGATTCATCCAAACAGTGCTTGTGTCATGATCAATGTTGATAAGTTCTTTCTGACTTAGTACAACATAATCTTGTCCTGTAGCAAACATAATCCGAACATCAACAACTTCTCCTTTTGCACATTTGACATGAGATGAATCATATCCAACTCATGTTCCTTAGAATTATCCTTTATATGCTTTTCCATCAAAAGTCCACTGGTTAAAATTGTTCCTTTTTTTAAATCCATTTTTAGCTTTTTGATCTTTTTAATTTTTTCAATAGACTTAATAGAATTTATTGGAACAACACGTTTGTCAATTTCAATGTGTTCTATATCTGACGCATCAATGGTCTCTCCCCTTAATACATCCTCCCCAATAACTAGTATTTCAATTTGATTTCCATTCAATTCATCTATTTTTTCTTGCAAAGCAGTCACTTTCATCAAATTCTGTTCAGTAATCCTAGAAATATTATGCTTTGAAAGAACGAACATCCCAAAGAGCACAATTAGAGTGATCAAACTCATGACACCAACACCTACTAGGAAAAAGAACTTTTCTCGTTTTCGTCGGCTATTCATATTTAGCATTTTTTTCTCCCATGTTTTCATCAATGTCTACAACTTTAATTTCTTCATTATCCTCTAATACAGTCAATCGAATAAGCGTCTTCAAAAGCAACTCTATTTCAATATCTTCATCAAGCGATTCTATTGGATACCAAGGTGACAAGTATGTCATAGCCCCATTTATATAGGCTAAATCAGCATGAGTCATTCCTAACGAATCAATGGCATTAAAGTCTACAGACTTTTTAGTGTTTATTGCCCCTAAACCATATACTCTTCCTATAAAAGTAAGAAACTCTGATTTTACTCATTTTTTTCATCTAAGTAGTAGTACTTATATCCGATGCGACTTTCAAAACTATTTAGAAATGGATAGTAAACTGACCTATCGAACTCAATATCCTTTGAACTTTCTTTTTCTATACATTGTCTATACATGTGAAATATTTTTACTGCAAAATCTCTTGTAACCTTATCTCCTAGTTCCGCTTGATAATCTAAATTTAAAAGACTTTGAAAGTATATTATAGAGAGTTTGTCCATACCATAACTCAGACTGCTAACTTCATCATCATCTGATCTTCTAAACATATTCTTCATTTTGCTTTTTAAACCAGTCTTCATCATGATTTTCAGCAATCGAAACCACTCTAAATACACTTGCTATTCGACTACTACTTACATCCTTATAATCCTCATTTTCAAGCTCAATATCAGACCAGACAGTAAATCTATACTCATGACCTGGTTCTAAATAATTAACCAGGTCTACGTTTGAATACTTAGACTGTCGATTTTCGATAACCAGATCACTTTCTGTAATGTCTTCAAGTGAATATCTATACTCATATGATGTATTTTCCATGTAAACGGTTCATCTTCACTAACAATATAAACACCATTATTGGCTGGGTAATTAATACTTAAGGCCTGTGGAAGCCCTTTTCCATACACGTCAACTGAACATTCCTCAGATCTGTACCCACCCATATAGCCCACAACTTGGAACTCATACCAATGGCCTGGGTCTAATTGATTCTCTTCAATTCTATAGCCACTTAATGTTGTTAATTGAGACTTAAGGATATATTTCTCTATTGTGTCATCATAAATAGAAACTTCATACGATTCACACGTATCCTTCCAATTTATATACAAAGATTCTTCCGTATCAAATAGATCTCTATTCGTAGGTGATTTTATCTTAGGTGGGTCGATTCTAAACGGGTCGACGGAAAACCTTGTTGACACAACTTCTGAAATCGCCTTACCGTCTATAGAGCAAATTTCAATTTGATACTCATGTCCTGCAATAAGTATTTCATAGTCTAAATCGACTTCATTATATGGGGTTAATGTCCAGTCAGTCGTTAGAGCTGACTCAGTTGTATCTATTACTCTATATTGATATTTAGATTCTGTATCTGACCAAAGTACTCTTATTGAATCTCCAATATCAAAATGATTACCATCTCTTGGTGATTTAATTTTTGGGGGTTCAGCCCCTTCATATGCAATTTCAAATTTCACACTATCGGCGCTTGATTCCTGATTTTCATATAGTGAATAAACTTTAAATTCATAGATTTTCCATGCTCTAAAGTATCATGACCTAAGTCGATATGCGTTTTCGATGTTGTTCCACTCACAATGAGCTCATCTGTATCCTCATCCATTAATATATACCTATAATTTTTCTCGGTTCTCTCCCATCGGATTTGAACAGTATCATCAATATTAAAGGTCTCTCCCTGCTCTGGACTTCTAATATCTGACCGATTTGGTTTTCTAGGAATACAGGTAAAATAAACTTCATTAACTTCTGATGTTTCTGCTCCTCTTATGGAGTTTATTGCAAACTTATAGTGATGATTGTGGTTTAGCTTTTTTTGAACTTATCCGCACACTATTCTCGTATGTTCTCGATTCGTTTATTACATACTCTGAATCTGTTATGTCATATAATGAGTAGCTATACTTATAGTCAATGTCCTCCCATTTGAACTGTATAGTACCATCAAGTCGAATCTCATCATCTTGGTCAGGTTCATGTACTTCTGGGGCAACAAGAATTGGTCTTTTTAAAACAAAACGCATCGTGTCATACTCTGAAATTCCTTGTTCATGTAATGCGGCAACTCGAAACTCATACTCTTGATCGAATTTAATTACATCTGTGTTAAAAGTAATATTAGATTTACGTGTAGAAGCTTCTTTAATTACAGTATTAGACTCTACATCGACTAGAATATATACGTACTCATCTGCAATATCTGTCCAAACAAAGCGAACGCTCTCTTCCGAATAAACTTCATTTGTTTTGGACGTGTAATATGAGGATGGTCTGTCTCAGCAAAAGATAAAGCATTGACCATAAATAATATGGAAAGCATTAATAGCGCACATCCGTTAAAAATCTTCAAACTAATTTTCATAATCTTCCTTTCAAATTTATTTATTGAATATAATACTTTTAACATTTTAATTTTAGGAATATAGTCCTTATCCATATTAAAAAAGCGGACGACTATACCTTAGATTTCAGCCCGTCCGCATAAAACAACGTTTTTAATGTACTTTTATAGTAATTTTTTTCCTTTTTTTCACCCAAATTGCATTGCTATTTTATAAAACTATTGATGAAGTATCAACCATTTTTTTTCTATTAAAGCCATTACATTTTCATATTCGGACCTTAACTTAACACATTCGTCAGATTAACCATTGTTTTATAGTTCTTATAATCCACCTTTTCATACTAAGGACACTACGGGTTGTCAATTTACACGGCTCATAATTTTCAGAAAAAGTGACTTTAGTCCCTAAATTCATTTTGAAAAAAAGTTGCTTTTATCACTATACAATTACGAGCGGGTGTGGTTTGTGAATTTCTTCTCGCTATATTCTTGCAAAAAAATCCTGCCAAATCAGATGAAATCATCTTCATTAGCAGGATTATTTAGTCAGTATTATTACTTCTTTTTTCTTCCAAGAACTTTTTAGAGACACAACTCTATTAAAGACTTTTTTGTCATCAGTTGAGAATTTGGAATCTTCACAGAAGAAACCGTGTCGTAGGAACTGGAATTTGTCGCCCGGTTTTGACGTATTAAAGTAAGGTTCCAACTTACAGTTTTGAAGCTTACAAGTGAATTAGGATTCACAATTTCTTCGCCTTCTTCATTTTCTGTCAGCAGGTGGTCATAAAGACGAACTTCTGCATCAATATGATCCGCTTCAGCAACCCAGTGTAGGGTTCCTTTAACTTTTCTACCCGTAAAGCCTGAACCAGACTTTGTTTCAGGGTCATAGGTACAACGTAGTTCAACAACATTGCCCGCCTCATCCTTAATCACTTCATTACACTTAATAAAGTAAGCATGACGCAGACGTACTTCATTGCCTGGGAAAAGTCGGAAGAACTTCTTCACAGGCTCTTCCATGAAATCTTCTCTTTCCACATAGACAACACGGCCAAACGGTATTTGGCGTGAACCCATTTCTGGGTTGTCTGGATTTAGACCCGCTTCAAGCATTTCCACTTGACCCTCAGGGTAGTTTGTAATAACCACTTTGAGAGGATCGAGAACTGCCATGGCTCTTGGAGCCTTCATTTTAAGGTCTTCACGAACAAAATGGTCTAGGTTTTCTGAGTCAACCACACTGTTTGACTTTGAAACGCCCACTTCATCAATAAAGCTCTTAATGGCTTCTGGCGTCACACCACGACGGCGAAGACCAGACAAGGTATGCAGTCTTGGGTCATTCCAACCATCTAGGGTGCCATCTTCAACAAGGGCTCTGATGTATCTTTTACTCATGAGCGTGTTTGTCATGTTCAGACGGGCAAACTCGATTTGTTGTGGCGGTGTTGGCCATACGCCAATTTCACTTAGAACCCAGTCATACAGTGGCCTGTGATTCTCAAATTCCAGGGAACATAGGGAGTGTGTCACGCCTTCAATGGCATCCTCAATTGGATGTGCATAGTCGTACATTGGATAAATGCACCATTTGTCACCAGTGTTATGGTGTGTGTTGTGTGAAATTCTGTATAGTACAGGATCGCGCATGTTTAAGTTTGGCGAAGCCATGTCAATTTTAGCTCTTAGTACGCGAGAACCATCTGGGAAAACACCATTCTTCATCTGCTCAAACAGATCCAGATTCTCTTCTGGTAAGCGGTCTCTAAAAGGACTGTTCTTGCCAGGTGTTGTGAAATCACCCCTGTATTCTCGTGTTTCTTCCGGTGTCAATCACAACGTATGCTTTGCCTTTTTGATCAGGATTTGAGCATACTCATACATTTTTTCAAAGTAGTCTGATGCATAGAAGAGATCATCCCACTCGAAACCAAGCCACTTTATATCTTCTTGAATGGCCTTAACATACTCCGTGTCTTCTTTTACTGGGTTTGTATCATCAAATCGCAGATTACACTTACCGCTATATTCCTCTTTAATCCCAAAATTGATGCATATGGCTTTCGCATGGCCTATATGCAAGTATCCATTTGGTTCTGGTGGGAATCTAGTATGTACCCGACCGCCGTATTTGTCGGACTTCATATCCTCATCGATAATCTGCTGAATGAAGTTCCTTGATCGAAATTCTGATTCATTGGTGTTATCGACAGTTTCAGCGTCCGGACGCTTGTTTTCTTTAGACATCTTCATCCAGTCCTCCTTGTTTTTTTAATCCTATGACGCTTGCAAAACGATTGCCTTGCAAGTCGCTCAATCCAGATTTTTTATGTAATAAAGGAATCCCTTTCTTCGCTTTTATTACAATATATCTAAATTTATCATTCATTATTTTATCACAGTCAAGTGCCTATGCAAATTGATAATTTGAAGGTGCGCTGATTCTACCCACATGCGGACACAATATTTCCAACATTTGATTCTTACAAACCTTGGCACTTAAATGTAATTTCTTGTGAAATGGCTCATAATTCGGGTATTTATTACCAGTAATGCTCTTTAAAAAGATTTTTACCAACCGCCTGTCACTTTGTATGTGGGATGCATCTTGTCAGGCTGTTTTCAAAGGGCTCTAAACAAAACTGGGTTATAAGGGGATAAAACTATGTCAGAACATACGCATCAAAACAATATTTTTTCAAAAAATATATATGCGTCTTCGCCAAACATTCTCGACCATATCCCTTCTGTCATTTATATAAAGGACAAAGAAGGCAGATACTTATACGTGAATTTTGAATACGAAGCACTCCTGGGCGTGAGTCGACAGGACATATACGGCAAGAAGGATATTGATATTCTGCCTGATTCACTGGGAAAGCTTTCAAGGACGCTCGATATGAAAGTCATTGAAACGGAAAAGTCCATATCATATGACGAAAGTCTGGAACTGAGTGACGGTATGCATAATTATCATTCAACAAAATTCCCTCTTTATGACGACTCAGGCTTTCTTTATGGTATGTGCAGTTTTTCAACGGACATTACCAATTTGCTTCAGACCAAAGAAGCTCTTGCTGAATCAGAAGAGAAATTTGCCGCTATATTTAATAACACCTTTCAACTTATCGGACTCTTAACTCTTGAAGGAATCCTCCTTGAAGCCAATCATACCAGCCTCAAAATGATCGGTGCCAAACCAGCCGATGTTGTTGGTAAATATTTTTGGGACACCCCTTGGTGGTCCCATTCAACAGAATACCAGGAAAAACTCAAAGCCAGTATTGCAAAAGCATCTAAAGGAGAATATGTCCGCTTTGAAGCCACCCACCAAGATGCCTATGGCAATCCAAATTTTATGGACTTCAGCATCACACCAGTCAAAGACGTTCAAGGTCATGTTAAATTTCTCATTCCTGAGGGACGTAACATAACAGACCTCAAAATTGCTGAACTAAAGCGAAATGAAAGTGAAGCCAAATACAGGACTCTTTTTGACCTGTCTGCCAATGCCATGCTCCTTCTTGTTAACGAAGTCGTTGTGGAGTGCAACAAGGCCGCCCTGAACATGCTCGGTTTTTCCAGCAAGGAAGAGGTCATAGGATTGACCCCAAAGGACATCTCCCCTGAGTTTCAACCTGATGGAAGTCTTTCAAAACAAAAAGCCCAGCTGCGCATGCAAGAAGCCTATAGGGATGGGACAACACGGTTTGAGTGGTACCATCAACTGAAAAATGGCACCATGTTGCCTGTGGATATTTCCTTAACGCACATACCAGACAATAACAAGCGTATCCTTCATGCCATATGGACGGACATCAGCGCCCAAAAAAAGGCTGAAGAAGAAATTCGCCTCCTCAATAAAGAACTGGAAATGCAGGTTCAAACTCAAAGCAAGGCTCTTAAACACAGCAAGGATTTAATAGAAAACACCCAGGAAAGACTTGTCGAATCCGAGCAAAAGGCCTACCTTTCAGAACTCTTGCCAGGGATTTCCCATGAAATCAACACCCCTATGGGGGTCAGTGTTACAACGGTTTCGTATTTACATCAAACCCTGGGTACAATTATTGAGAAATTTAAGAACAACCAGCTTACTAAAAGTGAATTTATGAACTTTCTTGAGGATGCTGAGCTGGCTTCAAGCACAGTGCTTTCCAATCTAGATCGTGCAGCCAGTCTCATATTTAGCATTAAAGACCTTTCCACTGACCAAATCAGTGAGTCAAGAAGAATGTTCAATTTCAGAAAATATATAGATGAAATCCTCTTAAGTCTCCACAACGAACTGAAGCGTACCCCTCATAAGGTTCGGGTCAATTGCCCGGATGCCCTAAACATCAGCTCTTATCCGGGGATATATTCACAGATATTCACAAATTTTATTATGAACTCTCTGCATCATGGATTTGATAAGCAAACCCAAGGCACCATTGATATTGACGTGGACATTCGGGGCACCCAGCTCAGCATTGTCTACAAGGACAGCGGCAAGGGCATGGATGAGGAAACACTCTCCCATATATTCGAGCCCTTCTTTACGACACGCCGCACTGGTGGCAATTCTGGGCTTGGCATGCATATAGTTTACTCCCTTGTCTGCGACAAACTCGGTGGATCAATACGAGCTATGAGTCGACCTGGAGAAGGGGTCCAGTTTTTCATTGAAATCCCTCTTGACCCCTCGGCCAAGTTTTAATCCTTAAATATTCACGTGTCAAACTTACAGTTATAAAAAATCCGCTCCTAGACCTTTTCAAGCAGGTATAAGAGCGGATTTATTACGGTGAATCATGTCAATGCTTTTACTTAATGTCCTTAAGCACTTCCACAAGAAAGGCATAGATACGTTCTACCGAACCAATGCTCATGTGCTCCATTGGTGTGTGCACATCATATAAATTAGGTCCTAGAGATACCATGTCAATATCCCCCACCTTTTCTTTAAGGAGTCCACACTCAAGTCCGGCGTGGATGGCATCCACCTTAATGTCCGAATCATAAAGGGTCTTCCACTTCTTCTTCATGATTTCCCGTATAGGAGATTCCACCTTGTATGGCCATTCAGGATAGTCAGAAACAAGTTCCATACTTGCACCAGTTAGGTTGCAAATATGCTGTATTCGACCATTGATTTCCTCTTTTAAAGATTTGACAGAACTTCTTACAGCACTGCTGAACTCAATATGATCTTCACGCATTCGTAAAACACCAATGTTGTTTGAACTTTCCACAAGACCTTCAATATTAGCTGACATGGTCTGAACACCATATGGCATCAGTCTTAAAATCGAAACCAATTGATCCACTGTTGTCTGGCTTAAAGCCATACCAGCATATTTACTCTCATTTGATTCAAGACTTGCCTTAGAAAGCGCTTCTACAACAAGTTCAAGCCCTGGATCAGAACTTTCATACTCATTCTTAAATGCTTCATCAAGATTTTTGACTAGGGCTTTCAAGTCTTTTTCTGAAAGGTTTATCCCTTCAGCACTTTGGCCTTTCAAACCCACGACCGCCTCTGCATACTTGGCGATGGCATTCATTTTATCTCCACCAGACACCTCAATCACTTCCAAATCAGAGTGTTCGCAAAAGCTTTTCAAGAAGGCGTCCTAAAAGCTTAATGGCACTTGCCCTATTCTGATTGATCTCCATACCTGAGTGCCCACCCTTTAGTCCCTTTTATTTTAAGGGCGTAATATGCACCAGCCAAGGACTCTTTTCTTTCAATAGGCAGTTTAACAATATTGTTGACCCCCCCTGCACAAGATGCCAACAGAGTGCCCTCTTCTTCTGAATCAATATTGATGAGAATATCTCCAGAAATATGGTCCGGTTCCAAACCAAGAACGCCATCCATACCCGTTTCTTCAGCAACAGTTATAAGGGCTGTAAGAGGTGGATGAGCCATATCCTTTGACTCTAAAATTGCCATAGCCATGGCCACTGCTATACCATTATCTGCCCCAAGTGTGGTTCCTTCTGTTCGCACAAAGTCACCCTCTACAACCACGGGGATGGGATCCGTATTAAAATCAAAATCCAGGTCCTCTCTTTTCACGCAAACCATGTCCATATGGCCTTGTAAAATAACGTGGGGGGCTGTTTCATACCCCTCGGTTCCCGGCTTTTTGATAATGACATTGAGGCAGTCCTCCTGGATCACTTCAAGTTTGTTTTTCTTTGCAAATGCCACCAAATAGTCACTTACCGCTTTTTCATTGCCCGACTCCCTCGGAATTTGTGTCAAGGCTTCAAAATGTCTGAAAACTGCTTCTGGCTTTAAACCTGATAATTTACCTGTCATGTTTCTTCCCCCTAGTCCATGCTATAATGCATTTCTTTTCAAAGTTATAAACTTATTGTTTCTAAGAATATTAATGTAGGTGCCCACGCGTTCATGAACAGGCTCCACGGCCTCTCCATGGCACTCTGTCATTAATAAACAAATCTCTCCAATTGTGCGGGTGCCATCCATCATCTTCCACGCACTGCTTCCAATCTCATCGAGATCAACCCGCATCTGGTCAGGGGTTTTTTTGAATAACCGCACCAAGCGATCAATGACCTCTTTTCGAGGGATCATTATATGTATCATACCATTTTCATCCTCGTGCCACTTCATAGAAGATGTTCTTACTGGAATCAGATCAAGAAAATTGTCATCTTTTTGGATTTTCATATCTTGCCTCTTTTCACTAGACATTTTTAGATCCATGCACACCGTTCATTTGAACCCATCAGCACTCAGGGCACACCACGCTCTCCATATCCTCTTTTAATAAGGCCGAGCAAATATTGAGTAGCGCATCAAAGTATAGGTTAAGAGTCCGAAAAAACAGACGGTGCCTAAGGCTCCTAAGGACAGACCCAAGGCCAGGTTTAACTCAAGGGCTGCAAAAATCGCCAGTAGTATGCCGATTAAGCCCTCACCCGCTATGAGGCCCGATGCATACAAGACCCCCGTTTCAACCTTTGACTTGGCACGAATGGCCGTTCGTTCATCATCTTCCATTTTCTTATCTAGGAAGCCACGAATTAGGCTTCCTAGGACGATTGGGGTCGACAGATGTATGGGCAAATAAAGACCAATGGAAACAGGTAAGACCGGTAAACCAAGAAGTTCAAGGGCCAGTCCAATGCCCACACCTGTAAAAACAAGAGCCCAGGGAAGGTTGCCCCCAATAACCCCTTCAACCACAAGGCGCATAAGTGTGGCCTGAGGGGCGGGTAAATCAGACGACCCAAATCCCCATGCGTTGTTAAGCCATGTCATAACAACACCGATGGCTAAAGCTGATGCCACAGCTCCGACAAGTTCTCCATATTGTTGCCTGTATGGCGTTGCACCAACCAAAAATCCGGTTTTTAAATCCTGGGAAGTGTCCCCTGCCATTGCGGCTATAATACATATGATGGCCCCCACCGTTAAAGTGGCAATCATGCCCGACTGTCCATCATTGCCTGTTGCCTTATAAATAATGCCCGTAATAATGAGTGTTGCAATGGTCATGCCAGATACAGGGTTTGAAGAAGATCCGACAAGGCCAACGATTCGCGATGACACCGTTGCAAAGAAAAATCCGAAAACGGCTATCAGAAAAGCGCCACCAAATCCAACTTCTATAAATGGAAGGACCGCCATAAGAATAACCACTGTAAGGGAGCCAAAAAGGACCACCCTCATATTCATATCTCTATCCGTGCGCATAGCGCTTCCAGCCCCCATGGTTGAGGCGTAGTCACGCATGGCTTCAGTGAATGTTTGAACAATGAGAGGCAGGGACTTGATAAGACCAAAATACCGCCAAAAGCCACTGCACCTGCACCAATATATCGAATATACATATCCCATATATCCCAGTAGTCCATAACCTGTATAGGCACATCAGCGGGAAACATGACAATATACCCCAAACTGCCTATATTGCTTATAAGTGGTATGAGAACAATCCAGCCGAGAACTGCCCCCGCCAGCATATAGGCTGACAAGGTTGGACCAATAATAAAGCCCACCCCTAGAAGGGCTGGTAGACAGTCCATGCCCACAGCGGCGTTTTTATAAACAGGCAAGCTCATTTCAATCCTATCAGGAAAAAGCTTAAGCCCCCTGTTAAAAATTTATAAACAGCACCAATGCCTAAACCCGTAAAGGTTGCAACGGCTTTTTCCCACCTTCTTCACCAGCCAAAAGCACCTCAGCACAGGCTGTTCCTTCTGGAAAGGGTAGGACTTCATGCTCCTTGACAATGAGAGCCTTTCTAAGAGGCACCATAAAAAATACGCCAAGAAGCCCTCCTGATAGGGCAATAGATGTAATCATGAGAAGACTTGGGGCTCCCATTCCCCAGTCTTCCATCCAAATAAAGAGGGCAGGCAATGTAAAAATGGCCCCTGCCGCAAGAGATTCTCCTGCTGATCCAATGGTTTGAACCATATTATTTTCAAGGATAGACTCCTTTTTTAAAATAACTCGGATAACCCCCATAGATATGACAGCAGCTGGAATCGACGCGGAAATGGTCATTCCTACCTTCAGGCCAAGATAGGCATTGGCCGCCCCAAATATCACTGACAATAAAACCCCTATAACCAGCGCTGTTCCCGTGAATTCGGGCAACATTTTATCCGCTGAAATAAAAGGTTGGAAAGATTGCCCCCTCAGTCTATCTTTCTCCCCCATATAATCCCCCTCTTTTTGAATTTTCAGTTAATAATATCTAAAATTAATGCTATAATATCCCTAACGCTTGGTAGGGAGGATTTTATGCATACTAAAGATCGAATCGTACGTGCTGCAATTAAAAATTTCTTAAACTATGGTTACGAAAAGGCTTCCTTGTCCACAATCGCTGAAGAGGTGGGCATCAAAAACCTTCTATTTATCATCATTTTAAAAGCAAGGACAAAATTTTTGAAGCCTCTATTGACTATCTTTTATCTTCCATTGAAGAAAAGGTCAATTTTCCTTATGAAAAAGAGCAAAGCACACGGCATAACATGGAAAAATTTTTCAATGCCATTATTGAAATCAATAGCGAACTGTCTCTTCTGGCAGGTGGTCACTTTGACAAACCCTATGATCTTCTTGGACTTTTAAGAACCAGCCTCAACCATTTTCCACTGCTTCAAGAAAGAATCAACTCATATTATGACGGGCTCGCTTCCACCCTTGAAAAAATCCTAAAACAAGGACAAAAAAGTGGTGAAATTCGCGAGAATATTGACCCTCAAGTCCTGTCATTGGAACTTCTAGCCTGGCTTGAAGGCCTCTGCATGCTTTCTGGCGTTTACAGCAATATTTCCATTAACACTCTGAGAAAAAAACTCTACGACAATATGTGGGATATGATTTATGAAGAAAACGAATCTTCAAAAGGCTTTTTGGGTCCAAGAAAAAACGTGGACTACCCAAGACCCTTTCTCTTGGAACCAAGTGGTGATCAATCTCCAACAGGGTTTATGTACAAGTACAAGGCATGGACAGCCGGGGCAATCATACATAAAAAGGCATAGGGCGCATACTCGGTGGCGCCAATACCTGTAATGCCTATAATAATCAGGGCATTTATGTTCCACGGCATAAGCGGTGCTACAATTGTACCCGAATCTGAAATGGTTCGTACAGTCATAGCTGGCGTCACGCCAAAGTTTTTTCCCTTCGTCCTTAAAATCCGCATTGGTAAAACGATACCTGCTGTTTGGTCACAAGTCAGTGCCGTTAAGACGATACTGACCACACCGCCACGTAAAAGCAGTTGGTTTCCCGATTTTATATTTTCAAAAAAAACGTCCGAACAGACGCTCATTCAGTTTGGTTGTTTCCATAAGATCACTCAAGGCCACAGCCCCCATTATGATCAGTATAACTTCTGTCATTCCAAACATACCGCCCGATCTTAAAATGCCATCAATCAAGCATCGCCGGAACTGGCCTTATACCCCAAAAGAATGAACTTAATTGTTGTTAGAACTGAGTACCCCTGTATAACAACAGAAAAAATCCCGCCTAGAACAATACCCGACCCTATAGATACAAAGGAAGGCCTACCTAAAAAAGCCAGTCCAATCACCATGATTGGAAGAACCAGTAGGGCTGGGGTGAATCACATAGGCTGTTTTCATAGCGGACTCAATTTCAGAAATTTGTCCACTTGCCCTGGTAACATAGTCAGATCCAATCACAGAGTAGACCAGACAGGTGATAAATATGGTCGGAACAAGGGTAACCAGCATAGCTTTCACTGAATCCTTATAGGATGCGCCTGCACCACTTAAAGTCAGATTCATAAGCCCAGACAAGGGTGAAATTTTATCAGAAATAAACGCACCAGAAACGGCCGCTCCAAGAAGTATGGGGAGGGGAATTTCAAAAGCCGCTCCAATCCCCAGTATGGCAATCCCAAGTGTGCTTATAGTTCCTATGGCTGACCCCATGAAGAAGCCAAAGATGGCTGTGATAATAAATGTCATCAAAACAACATTGCGACCCATCATGGCCTTTAGACCATAGAGCATAAGGGTCTGCACAACGCCACCCGCCAACCAGGAAGACACAGAGGCTCCAATCATAAAAATAACCACATAGAGTATCTTTACCTCAGCAAGGGCCTTAAACATGGAGGCGCCTGCTTTTTTTATATCAAAACGGCTCCACTGAAGACCTGCACAGATTAGGATAGCCCCTATAAAACCTATGTATAAAGATATGCCCGTGATCAGGCTGGCTGCTATGCAGGCCACAATCCCAATCACGGTGCTTAAATCTCTCATTACTCTTCTTCAGCCTCAACAAGTTCCATGAAGTGCTGACTCACCTTTGCATACTCTTCTTCAGAGTCAATTTGAGTCAGTGCTGGCTCTTCTTCAATTTCAGAGTATCTGTATAGATAAGCTGTTTCGCTTTCTACAGGGATGATTGCAATGTATTCCATATTTTCAAATTCAAAAATACCTAGAACATCACATTCCAGTTCCTCACCACCATCTGTCTCTATGTAGATTTTGGCATGGTCGTGGTGTTCATGATCGTGGTCGTGATCGTGATCATGATCATGACCGCAGTCGTGACCATGGTGATGACCGTGATCGTGTGATCCGCAGCATCCACCCTCGTGTTTGTGTCCGTGATGCTCACCAGATCCACAGCATCCGCCACTTTTATGGGTTGTTTCAAACACTTTATTATTATCGCTCATATGCTTCTCCTTTTTCAACTGATCCACTTGTAAAACCACATGTTTTACAAGCGTTTAAATTCTATGTTCCTGACTCAACTATACAACATTCACAGACAAATTGCATGACCTAAATCATCTCTTCTTTCATATTAAGTGGTCATAACTTAGAAAAAATCTGGAAGTTGGCCCTTGAAAGGGGTATCCTTAAAATGAGGTGATAAGGATGACGGTCAATATCTATACAGTTATTTCTTTTATAGGGTGCGTTATTATGTTTGTAATCGCATCAATGTCAAGAAGTGATGAACAACCCTATAGCACCGATGTTAGAATCCTACTCCAAATTCTTGGTGCTTGGCTCTTTTTTTGAAATGCTCTATTACACCGTTGCCGGACATACCATACAGCTGTCCTTCGACCGCTTTAGATACATTGCAATCACTTTTTGTTCCCTTATGTATCCTACTTACAGTGCATAAGTTTTCTTTTTAATAAAAAAATAAATCTATATATACTAATAGGGATTAGCCTCATTCCAATAATCTCTTTGATTTTGCTGTTCACAAACAGCTCTCACCACCTCTTTTTTACTGACCGATTTATCGTCTATGAAAGTGGTATTTATTATGTCCGCAATATTTATGGTGTTTTCTATAAGTATGTCTTCCTGTCCTACTCCTATATCGCCATATCAGTGGCCTTTATATGGTCCTTATTTCCATCTACAAGTTCAGGACAACAAACGAAAACAGGCCCTGGTCATTCTCGTTGCACTCACGATTCCTGTTTTAGGCAACTTCGCTTACGTTTTCATCGAAAGCTTTCCAAAGTCAGTGGATTATACACCTCTGCTCTTTGTTTTAACAGGAATTCTCTTCTATATGTCCATTCGACAATATGGTTTTCTCAATGTGGTGCCCTTTGCAAAGGAAATCGTCATTGATGAAATGGCTGACGCAATGATTATACTTGATTCTGAGGACAAGATTCTTCAGATGAACGATGCGGCGAAGTTTATCTTTGAAGATTTATATGCAGATGTTGTCTTTGGTGAATACCTGGCAAGATATTTGGAAGATACCGACATTGATCCAGATGAGTTTCACAAGCGGAGCTATGACAAGACTACAGTTAAGGTAGATGTTGACCTTAGTACAATCCACTACTATGTGCGCGATAGGATTATTCACGATAAAAAGGAAGGAACATTGGCGAATACTCCTTATGCATGACATTTCGGACTTAAAAGAAGCCATGGACTCCTGGAAATTGAAAAGCAGAAAGCCGAGGAAGCCACAAAGGCCAAAAGTCGATTCGTCGCGAATATTTCCCATGAAATCAGAACCCCATGACAGCTATAATCGGGATGACAGATATGTTGACCCACGCCTCCGACAAGGAAGAACACGACCGTTTGGTCAACAACATTCAGACCTCAACAAAGCTCCTTCTTCAAATTGTTAATGACCTGCTTGACCTTTCTAAAATTGAAGCTGGACGTTTGGAACTCAAACCAAGACCTTTTTCAATTCGTGACCTGGTCCGGGAAACAAAAGACCTTATACACCCCCTCTTATCAGGCCGCCCAATTGTATTTAACCATACTTTTGATGAAGAGATTCCTGAATACTTAATGGGTGACAGCCTAAGGCTACGTCAGGTCCTTATCAACCTCCTTTCCAATGCCACCAAATACACGGAAAAAGGATCCATTGACTTTTCTGTCCACCTTGAAAAAAAGGAGAGACCCACATCACTCTTTGTTTTCAGGTGAAGGATACAGGTATTGGAATCAGTCCAGTGGATCAAGAGAAATTATTTGATCTCTTCTTTCAGGTTGAACACTCTAATACAAGGCGGTTCGCCGGTTCTGGACTAGGACTAGCCATTACCAAGCAGCTGGTCGACCAAATGAATGGAACACTTTTAGTGGAAAGCGAGCTCCATCAAGGGTCTGTCTTTACCCTTAGACTGTCTTTGCCTTACCTTAAAAATAAAACAGAATCACCTAAAGTTGAGACTCTGTATGACCTTAAAAAACTCAATATACTTCTTGCAGAAGACAATAAAATGAATCAGGAGTACATGAAACTGATTTTAAGAAAATGGGATGCCACTACGCTCTTGCCACCAATGGGCAGGAAGCTGTTGATATGGCAAAAACCTGGACCTACGACGTGATTCTTATGGATATTCAAATGCCTGAAATGGACGGCCATGAGGCCACCAAACAAATAAGACATCTGGAACAAGGGCGACACACAGCAACTGATGGAAGTCCACCACCCAAACCTATACCTATTGTGGCTTTAACAGCCAATGACACAGAAGATGACCGAATGCAAGCCCAACTTGCCGGGATGGACGGATTCCTATCCAAGCCCTTCACCTATAAAAAACTCGTTCAAGTTATAGAAGAACTTAAGATATTCAAGATAATGGAGACATAAAATGTGGCACTTGTTAAGAAACGACCTTAAAAGAAGCATTGATATCAAGAGGACCCTTCTCACAGCCCTCGCGGCTGTGATCGCCCTCTTTTTCTTTGTGCAATTCTTTTCAGAAGACATGACAGAAGATCGTCTTCTCGAACGCTTAAATATTGGAATAATAGACTTAGAAGAAAGCCAACTGAGCCAAATGCTCATACAAAGTTTGAGACAAACGACAAATTTACCTCCCTCGTGGAAATCACAGTGGGGAGCCGTGAAGATGTTTTGACCACATATGACACAGGACATTTAACAGCGATTATAACCATACCTGAAAATTTCACAACAAGCCTACTGCGTTATGAAAACCAACCCCTAGATGTCATTTTAAACCCTGAACAGCCCCTTCGAACTGCGGTTTTAGGGGAGATGCTTGCAAGTTACTCTGACTATATCAAGGCAGTGGATGCTTCCACTTACGGTCTCTACACAACCCTTAAATCACGGGACTTTCCACCAGAGAAACTCAAACAAACCACGACCTCTATTCTATCGAGATGATTTCCACAGCACTCGGTCGAAACCGTTTGTTTGAATACGATGCCATAGACACCTTCCCAGCAACCACATCAGGCCTATATTTCGGCAGTGCTATCCTGGTTATGATCAGCGCTTTTTCTGCTTCAGGCATACTGCCACTGGTTTTTGAGGACCTGCGCCTCAACTGCACCCAGAGGTATTTGACCATTCACCATAACTTAAGCCTATGGATGTTCTCCAAACTCATTGCCATGAGTTTAAATGCCAGTCTTTTAAGTTCTATTGTTGCACTGCCCATTGTTTTTTCTTTAAAATTGGTCCAGTGAATGCCCTTTTGCTTTTTTTTCAAATCTTAGTTATAAGTCTTTTTTTCGGCGCACTTGCCCTTCTTATTGGGCTCATTACCAATAATGAATCATCGGCAACTGTGGCAACCAACATCATATATTTTGTACTAGGTCTTCTTGGTGGCAATTTCATTCCCATCCCTCTTATGCCAAAATCTATTCAGGATATAAGCGCTTTTACACCAAATCACTGGGCCATTAAAGGCATTTTAACCAATATGGCTGGTCTTGATGGGGGCCTTTTACAAATAGCCCTATTCTTTCTCATAGGGGGAAGTTTGATCACCATGTTCTGTGCAAAACGCCTAGGGCGTTCCATCCAAAAAGGAGGAGCCCTTTATGAATAATCCCTTTATGCTTCAGCTTAGACTCCGTTGGAAGCTCATACTGGCCAATAGAAAACTAACTTTTATAATGGTTTTTCTTCCCATATTACTGAGTTTCTCAGTGAGTTTTGTCTTTAGGGACTACAGTGCCATTGACCGCATACCTGTGGCCATAATAGACCAGGACAGAACAGATCAGTCTAGGAAGCTTCTTGAAAAGTTAGAACACCTTGAAAGTTTGGACGTAGAAAGACTTGAATCCAGTCAAGCCCTATCAAAATTAAACAATAACCAAATAGAAGCCATTTTTACAATCAAATCTGGTTATGAAACTATGATCTTGACCGGACAGATCTCAGACACAATACAAGTAATCTTTTAAAGAGCAACATGGTGGCGAGTGCACTGGGTGACATTGTGGCTCGGGAAATCATTGAAGCTTTTGCCGTGCAAAGTGCAGGCATTAAAGCCCAAAGACTTCTAGGCTCAGCAGACGCAAAAGAAGAGGCCATGAGCCTAGCCCAGTCTTTTATCAAAGAAGAAACTTTTGAACTCGAAATTAAAACGGAAGTCTTGGCGCCTGGAAAGAGTAAGACCGACCTCCATAAGAGCGGCCTGGCTCCTGAGGAAGTCATGCGCAACAGGATAGTTATAGGCATGATTCTGGCCAGCACTTCCTTTTTCATGATTTTTATAGGCTCTGCAACCATCGAGGAACGTAAACAAGCCCATTTCAAACGTCTAAAATGTGCTGGCCAGCCACGGCTTATAGGGGCTTTTCTTGGATTCTTTACGTTTGCAACAGGAATTCTTATAATTCAATTTATCGTTTTAAACAGCTTGCTTGATCTATTTGAAATGAGGCACATTTTGAGTCTCGTCTTTGTTTTGGCAGGCTTCTCTAGCAGTCTATGCGGGCTCATGATCTTTGCCGGTATATGGTTTGATAGAGCATCTGTTTTCAGTCCATGGCAGCCCCAGCCGTATTCTTCATTTGCTTGGCTGGCGGTGCATTTTGGAGCCTGGAACTCATTCCTGACAAACTCCTTATTTTTAGTCAAGCAACACCTGTATACTGGGCCATGGAATCTTTAATGACCATGACATATGCCGGGGAGGTCTCAAATTTGTCTACGGCCTCACTTCTTCTGTCAGGTCCCCTGCTAAGCGCTTACGCTGAATGGCATATATAGCATGCTATTAAAACGAAGGGACTGGTTACATAATATCCTTGCTTTTTACATGAAAAGAGGGCTGTGTTTTGCAACAGCCCCTTCTTTGTTTTTCTAAATGAAACTGCCTGTAATTTTACAAGCGTCCAAACTAGTCATTCTCTTCAAATATTTTCAAATACTCCCCATAGCCTTCCGCTTCCATTTGTTCTTTTGGCACAAAGCGAAGAGCCGCTGAGTTTAGACAATATCGCATGCCTGTTGGTTGTGGTCCATCATTAAACAGGTGACCCAAATGGGAGTCTCCATACTTGCTACGCACTTCTATGCGCTTCATAAACAGAGACTTGTCTTCAAGCATAATCACATTTTCTGGCTCAAGGGGTCTGAAAAAACTTGGCCATCCTGTTCCAGATGCATACTTGCCCTTAGAACTGAAAAGAGGTTCTCCAGAGATGATATCCACATATATCCCCTCTTCTTTATTGTCCCAATACTCATTGTCAAAGGCCTTTTCGGTCCCATTTTTCTGGGTAACCATGTACTGTAAATCTGTTAATTCATCCAAACGTTCTTCCTTATCAAAGTTTTGATATTTTGACATTTTAGACTCCAATCCGATGACTTCTCTATCATCGCCCCAAACCTTATCTAGGAACTGATCTCGTCCAGAATTGTACCTGTAGAACTTATAGCGAATTGGGCTTTTTTTGTAATAGTCCTGATGATAGTCTTCTGCATCATAAAAAAACTTCAAACTCTCTTATTGGTGTGACAATGGCTTTATCAAATCGTCCTGAAGCATCCATGTTTTCAAGAGACTTCTCTGCAATAGCCTTCTGGTCTGCATCATGATAAAAAATGGCCGATGTGTACTGGTAGCCTCTATCCACAAATGATCCATCTGGATCGGTCGGGTCTATTTGTCTCCAAAAGATTTCAAGTATATCTTCATAGCTTATTATTTCAGGGTCATAAAATACCTGTACCGCTTCAACATGGCCTGTCGTGCCTGAGGAACTTCCTTATAGGTTGGATTTTCCACATCCCCGCCAGTATAGCCAGATACAACAGAATGAACGCCTATTATTTTTTCAAAAGGCGACTCCATGCACCAGAAGCATCCCCCAGCAAGGGTGGCCACTTCAAGTTCTGACACATCTTTTTCGTAATACATGATTTGTGCCGCCGACATTTCTTCTGGCTGATTGACTGTATATAGAAAAAAATGCCCCAGCGAATATGATTAAAACTGAGATGATTGCGAATAATTTCTTATTTTTTTTCATCAAATCACTTCTTTCCTGCATCCATTTCGGCACCTGCCTAGTATTTAATTACCCCAAAGATGAGATAAACATCACTATTACAGTATTGTTTCCAGAATGTTTACAGTCCATTCACACAGTGTGTTGATTCCATGATGATTATGGTCTACACCATTATGCTGCTTAAACTAGAATGGGCTTATAGGATCTATTGAGGCCTTTGTCCATGTTATTAAGTGGCTTATAAATCACTCTATATAGGAACTTTCTATAGTCCAAAAAAAAACTATTGATAGATTTAATTGTACATTCGGATTAATCCTTAGTACTCTGGTCAGGAATAAACTTTATGTTCTATATAACATTCAAAGTACATACTTGGTGGAGGAAATCATGAATAAAAAATTTATTTTAATAACGCTCGCTATTGCGGCCCTTTTTCTAGTGGCATGTAGCGGTGGTCAAGAAACAGAAACGGCAACAGATGATACGACAACACCTGTCGAAACCCCTGTCTTTAAAATCGGTGCCATTCCTGACCAAAATGCATCTAAACTCAATAAGCGATTTGATGAACTCGCGGCCTATATTGGTCAAGAAACAGGCCTTGAAGTTGAATATGTTCCAACTGTAGACTATGCGGCTTTAGTAACAGCTTTTGAACGTGGCGACGTTGACCTTGGATGGTTTGGCGGTTTAACTGGTGTTCAGGTACGAGAAGCTGTTGAGGGATCTGAAGCCATTGCGCAACGTCCTCGTGATGAAGCCTTCCATTCGGTTTTCGTCGCACAGAAATCGCTGGAACTGAGTTCTATAGAAGACGTTATAGGAAAGACACTGACATTTGGTAGCGAAAGCTCAACATCGGGTCACCTGATGCCTCGACACTTTATGATGGAGGCTGGTATTGATCCAAACGCTGACCTAAACGGTGATCCTAACTACTCAGGTTCTCACGACAAAACATGGAAACTGGTTGAATCTGGTGCATTTGAAGTTGGTGCCCTAAACGAAGCGGTTTGGGAAGCAGCTGTGGAAGATGGAAAAGTTGATTTAACAAAGGTAGACGTTTTCTACACAACACCTGCTTACTATGACTATAACTGGACTATTAACAACACGGATGAAAAGTTCGGTGAGGGCACAAAAGAATCTGTTAAGGAAGCCCTATTAAGTTTTGGTGAAGCCAACCCAGAAATTATGGAACTTTTCAAAGATGACAAGTTCATTGAAACAAATAACAGCAATTATGACGCCATCAAGGATGTTGCTGAAGCACTGGGCATCATCAACTAGAATCAAATATAACTAAAAAAACAACTACAATTTAGAAGAAGCTTTTTAGATAAGACCTCAAAAACATATTTACAAACAGACCCACTTGTCACTACTTAAAATAGTGATAAGTGGGCTTTGTGCTAATTTGTGCTAAAAAGGAATGAAATATTCTATGGAGAAAAACACACTCATTGAACTCAACAATATCTCGAAAAAGTACGGTCAATTGCAGGCCTTAAGCGATTTAAGCATGACGGTGAGCCCCGGGGAAAGGATAGCCCTAATTGGGTCTAGCGGTGCGGGCAAATCCACTTTACTATCCATACTTTCAGGTACAGAATCAAGTGACACAGGAGACTACACGGTTAATGCCACTGATTTTAAGACCCTGTCAAGGCGTGACCGGTCTGCTTTTATTGGACTTATTCGTCAGCGGTTTGACCTTATTGAACCCCTTAAGGTGGTGCACAATGTTTTAGCCGGTCACCTCGGACGGTGGTCGACTTTAAAGTCAATGGTCTCCCTTTTGATTCCGCAAAATATTGAAAGCGCTTCACAGGCCCTCCGCCAAGTGGGTATTGAAGATAAGATTCAGGAAAAAACATCGGTCTTATCCGGTGGTGAAAAACAGCGCGTGGCCCTGGCAAGACTCCTTGTTCAAAACCCTCAAGTTATCTTAGCAGATGAACCTGTGGCCTCCCTTGATCCAGAGCGTGCCCGTCAAATACTAGACCACCTCTGTGCCATGACAACCAGTAGCGACAAGGCCCTGATCGCCAGTATGCACTCCGTTGACTATGCCAAAGCCTACTTCACCCGGGTTGTTTGGCCTTAAAAACGGAAAAACCCTCTTTGACAAGGCTTCGAAGGCCCTGACTCAAAAAGATATTCAGGCCCTATATGAAATCGAATCAGGCTCCCAGGGGGACACCCATGAATAAACGATTTATGAACTTTCTTATTTTTATAGGTATAGTATGGGGGACTCAGTCTGTTGACTGGACTGGCGACCTCATCCACAAGGGTGGCTATATCACAGCAAGACAGCTTTTAAAGGGAATAATGCATCCAGATTTGAGTCAAGATGTTCTTTTAAGAACCCTCCACGCCGCTGGTATAACCACGGCCTACGCTATAGCGGGGATGAGTGTTTCTATACTCATCGCCCTCATTCTTGGTGTGATTGCATCGGGCATCCTTTCAGGGCAATATAGGTCCAGGCAAACTCCCCTCATTTCAAATGTGGTTCGAAGTCTTCTCACATTCATGCGGTCCATTCACGAGTTGGTTTGGGCCTGGCTTTTTGTTGCGGCCTTTGGCCTACATCCCCTGTCTTCCATTCTAGCCTTGGGGATTCCATACGGGGGCACTTTAGGAAGGATCTTTGCAGACATGTTAAATGATGTGCCTGAGCCACCTATTAAAGCCCTTGATATTACAGGTGCAGGTCGCCTTCAAAAACTATTTTATGTCTACTTGCCCCATGCCCTTCCCAATATGGTCAGCTACGCCATGTACAGGTTTGAATGTGCCATTCGCGCCTCAACGGTCATGAGCTTTGTTGGGCTTGGTGGCCTGGGCTACTACATACAGCTCAGCCTGTCTGATCTTGAATACAATGAAGCTTTTACCTATCTCTACGGATTGATCACCCTTATTTTCCTTATTGAGGTTTTGGAGCAGTCAGCTAAGAAAATCTATGGACCTTGGCAATTCGAGGACATGGAACCTGAGAAAACTTTCCTTGATCATGTCTTTTGTAGGTGCTATTGGGGCTTGGTCATTTATCCATATCACTGAGGGCATTTACCTGCGGGATTTAATAAATGATAAAAACCTTCACTTCACCATAAAGTTTTTAAAAGGGCTTTTAGGTTTCGGGGAAACACTCCCAGCCTTTCTCGATAAGGCAAAATGGGTATCAGCCTTAGGTTTATCGCTTGAAACCCTACAGATGAGTATACTGTCTATCTGTCTGGCCAGTCTTTTTGCTATTTTACTTGCCATCCCGGCTTCACGGACACAAAAGCTGACTGGTGGACCACTTGTGAGCCCGGTTCAAAAGACTGTTTTTACAATTTTAAGGGCTATTTTTATAGGCGCACGGGCCGTTCCGGAACTCGTGTGGGCCATGTTTTTTGTCTTTCTTTTTAAACCCCGGCCCCCTTCCTGGCGTACTCGCCCTAGCTGTTCACAACTTCGGGATTCTAGGTAAACTCTTTGCTGAAGTTGTAGAAAATATGGAAAATAGCCCCCTCGAAAGCTTAGAAGCTTCTGGCGCAAACTCGATACAAAGACTTTTTTATGGTCTTATACCAATGGCCCTGCCTAAATTCATAACCTATATTTTATACAGGTGGGAGGTCATTATTCGCACGACCATTATTGTTGGATTTGTAGGCGCAGGCGGCTTAGGACAAGCTTTTAAACTAAGCATGAGCTGGTTCCACTATTCAGATGTGACCCTCTATCTCATATGCTATTTGGGCCTTATTGGTGGTGTGGACAAGCTGTCACGGGTGCTTCGGCGCTATGCTTTTTAGGGATTTATTAAGACCAATTTTGCACATTAAAAAGCGCTCGTAAAACATATCTTACGAGCGCTTTTATAAATTTTTCTATTCACTGTCATTCTTTTTTGATATGAGCTCGCATATTTTCTTATAGAAAACAATTGCAATCACCGAGACAACAGCGGTGTGCGTGTAAATAGCCGCTACAATATATCCCTCTCCATTATTTCCTGTACCTAGGAAGCGTGCCATGTTATCTGAAAACGCCACATTTAGGAAGAAAATTAATAGTCCATATCCTAAAAGTTTTATATTTCTTATCATTTTTTAATCCTCTTAATTTAGATACGAAAATCTCTTCAAGCCTTTCGTCATCTCAGTTGAACTAGCTGCAACACTTATTGAACTACCTGAAGCACTTACACCAAAACCTGTTATTTGAATTGTACCATGTGCATATTTCCATGACATAGTTGTATCAGTGGCGTTATCATCATTCCTAAGAGTTAAGTAACAAACGCCTTTATCATATAGCGTCCTGCGTGTGCAGTAGCACTTAAATCTACATGAACCATCAGGATCTTCAGTATCTTTGTCAGAAGTAGACACATCATGAGAGACATTTTTGAAAGTATCAGTAACCGTAACATCCAAATCGCTATAACTATCTAGAGTAAAGCCATTCGTCCATGCAAATCCAACACTTTCACTAAAACCACAAACCAATGGACGTCCATCCCATTTCCATGTTGCCTTAAAAGTAACATCATCACCACTTACTCTGTATTTGCGAACACTCATTGTTACATCACCAGTTAATCCTCTAGTCAAATTGGCTGATAAAAATTGATCTGGAGTTTCTAAATCTGCCGTTTTAGAAAATGTTGAAAAAAGCGTGAATTTAGGTTGCTCTAGACTCAGATTCTGAAACGCCTCTATCTGCCTATTAGAAAATCCCAATGTTTTCAACTCTTCAGAAGAGTATTTTGAGTACATTTTAATTGACTTAACAAGTTCCTTTTTATAATTCTTTATTTCTTCAATTTTGCTTTTTAGTATAGCCTTCTTTCATAAACTCTGCATCAGACTTGTTAATTAGTTGAATAATGCCATCATACTCGGATTGGGTAGCGATGCACTTTCATTATTTGCTGCAAAAGATACCACTGACGTAGAAATCAATAACATCATAATAAGAATAAAACTTGCGATTTTTCTCATTTTACAACCTCTTATATACTTTTAATACCATCAATGTCATTTTGTGCCCATATGGTTACCCATTCAACCTCTTCAACATATTTCGACTTTGAATAAGCATAATCAACTGGTTATATAAGGATTTTATAACATTAAATTCATACAAATATGATTCTCGAGTGTCGGGAATATTAAAAACCAAGACCCTGCGCATTGGGACGCAGGGTCTTGGTTATAAAGGGAAAATGTTTGGTGCTGTGAGTGTATCTATTTTGGGTGTCTTACACTTGTTTATACCACTGAGTTTAGCAGGTCTTTGACTTCATAAGCACTTGGCTGACTCAATGTCTTTTTAACCAAGTCCCCTAACGCTTCACGGTCTAGGTCTCTTATCTGCCCACGAACACGTAGTACTGAGGATGGGCTGACACTGAACTCGTCAAGTCCCATGGCCAACCATAGGGGCACCAAGTCTTTTATACCTGCGGCTTCCCGCACATGCCAACCCAAATGCCTGCCTTGTGGCCATTTTCAATAACCATTTTAATAAGGCGTAGTACAGCTGGATGATAAGGTGTGTAGAGACTGGAAATCTGCTGGTTCATCCTGTCTACAGCCGTTGTATACTGGACCAAATCATTGGTTCCAATACTGAAAAAGTCAACTTCTTCAGCCAAAATATCTGATATCAAAGCCGCAGCAGGTATTTCTATCATCATGCCTATTTCAATGTTCTTATCATAGGAAAGGCCCTTTTCATCAAGAGACTTCATGGCCTCATAGATAAAGGCTTTGGCTTTTTTAAGTTCATCCATTGTTGAAATCATAGGAAACATGATCTTGGCTTTTCCAAAGGCACTGGCCCGTAATATGGCCCTGAGCTGGGTCAAAAAGACTTCAGACTCATCGAGACAGTAGCGAATGGCTCTGTATCCAAGAAAGGGATTCATTTCTTTTGGTAAATCCAAATAAGGGATATTTTTGTCTCCGCCAACATCCAGGGTTCTTATAATGACAGGTTTTCCACCAAGTCCGCTCACAGCTTCCTTATAGGCCGAAAACTGTTCATTTTCAGATGGTAGCTCTGATCTGTCCATATATAAAAACTCACTTCTGAAAAGGCCCACGCCCTCTCCATCATTTCTATTAACGACAGCCACATCATCTGGTGATCCTATATTGCATGCCACTTCCACCTGTTTTCCACATTTGAAACAGAGGCTTGACCAATTAGTGCATTCAGTTTTTCTTTTTCTACCGCTTCTTTTTTGCGTTTTTCTTCATAAGTGGAAAGAACTTTGTCATCAGGATTTTAAGGATTTCTCCTGTGTCTCCATCAAGAATGACCAAATCCCCATGCTCTATACCTCCAAGGGCGTGCGAAGCGCCTACAACCGCTGGTATCTCAAGCGTTCTAGCCATAATGGCTGAATGGGACGTCGCACCTCCCACCTCTGTGACAAATCCAAGAATTAGATTCTTAGGCAACTGGGCTGTGTCTGATGGTGTCAAATCATGGGTAACCAATATAACAGGTTCAGAAATGTCCTTAAGGCCAGAAGTCTCTATGCCAAGCAAGGCATTTTTCACCCGTCCAAGCACATCACGAATATCAGCTGCCCTTTCTTGCATGTAGGGATTGTCCATGGCTGCAAACATGTCCGCAAAGAAATCTGTGGACTGGATCACGGCATCCGGCGCTGACATATCGTCTTTAATGCCCTCTTCAATATGACCCAGGAGTTCAGGGTCAGATAGTATCATCAAATGGGACTCAAAAATTTGCGCCTCATGGCTGCCCATATTTTCTTCTGTCATATTTTTAATGTCTTCAATTTCCTCTTTTGCCTTTTGAACAGCTGATTTCAAACCCAACAGTTCATCGTCGGTGGTGCCTTTGTTGTACTCTACAATCTGATCCCCAGATGTTGCAAGCAAATGAGCACGACCGATGGCAATGCCTGGCGATGCAGGGATTCCGATCATATCTCCACCTCAATCTCTTCCTTTAAAACTTTGAGAATGCCCTCTAGGGCTTCTTTTTCATCACTTCCATCAACCTGAATTGTAAGCCTACACGCTCCTGCTGCCACAGACATAAGATCCAGTATACTCGATCCATTAGCAACATGGTCACCATGTATAAAATATATGTCTGACTGGTACTTATCTGCTGTGTCAACAACATGACTGGCTGGTCTTGCATGGAGTCCGAATTTATTGTTGATTTTTATTTCATGCTGTATCATATAAACCCTCCCCGCTGCCTAGCAGGGATGCCGCTTCTTCATCAAGGACTAAGACAAGGTCTTGATGTAATTGCAGTATTGACGCTGGAACACTCGGTGTGATTGGACCCCGCACCATTTTCTGAATGATTTCAGCCTTATCTTTTCCACTGGCAAGAAGCATAACCTTCCTTGATTTCATAATTGTCTTAATGCCCATACTAATAGCTTGACGGGGCACTTGGTCCACATCATCAAAGAATCGAGCATTGGCTTGAATTGTCACTTCATCAAGGTCGACCAGGTGGGTTCTAGCTTCGAAGTTCGAGCCTGGTTCATTAAACCCAATATGACCATTGTGGCCTATGCCAAGCACTTGCAGGTCTATCCCCCCAGTGATTCAATGGCTTTTTCATAATCCATGCACTCCTGACTGATATCTTGAGCCATGCCACAAGGAATATGAACATGTTCCCCACTTATATCAACATGATCAAAGAGCTGTTTATCCATGAATGCCTTATAACTCTGCGGATGGTCGCCTCTTAGCCCAATGTACTCATCCAGGTTAAAGGATGACACATTTTTAAAACTCAGCTCACCCATGCGAAACATTTGTACCAGGTTTTATACATACCCACCGGTGTGCTTCCCGTCGCAAGCCCTAGGACACTTTCAGGATGCATTGTCACTTGACTGGCTATAATTTGTGCGGCTCGTCTACTCATTTTTTCGTAATTTTTTTCGATTAAGATTCGCATACGTTTCCTCCAAATACGATCCTTCCATCGACAATTGTCTCTACAACTTCTAGTGTATGATTAAGCAAGACAAAATCGGCCTTGAGGCCTGATTCTATCCTGCCAGACTTGTCTTCTTCTATCATTTGCGCTGGCACACTTGCGGCCATGTACAGGGCACTTTCAAGAGGCACGCCCACTTCCTTATGCATGTGCCTAACAGCGGCCTGCTGGGTTAAAACACTTCCAGCCAGGGTTCCATTAGAAAGGCGAGCGCTCTTGCCATCTGTCGTCACGTCCAAGCCCCCGAGTTTATAGGTTCCCGGTCGCATACATGCCGCACACATGGCATCGGTGATGAGGATCATTCGGTCATCCCCTTTGGCCTTGTAGGCCGTTTCAAGGGCTCCCTTGTGCACATGGACACCGTCAGCTATTATTTCTGTGTAAACGTCGGTGCTAAGAACAGCCCCAACAACACCAGGCTCTCTATGATGAAGACCTGTCATGGCATTGAATAGATGGGTCGTGCTGTCTATGCCCAAATTTATGGCTTGAATAGCCTCTTCAAACGTGGCATTTGTATGCCCCATGGACAGCTTTATATGAGGGGCATTTTGCCGAATCCATTTCATAAAGACTTGGTTTACATCGAGTTCTGGTGCATAAGTAATAAGACGTATAATATGGGTCATCCCCTCAATAAAGTCTGATGAAGGTGCCATTAAAAACCTCGGATCATGGGCTCCGGCCTTTTCAGGATTTAAAAAGGGTCCCTCAAGATGAGCACCGATCACTTTTGCCCCCATATCTGAAGTCGCCTCACTATCCATAAGTTGTCCCACGACATCAAGGGCCTGATGTACATCTGCCTTGTCACTGGAAATTGTCGTGGCTAGAAAAGATGTCACCCCCTGCTCGGCAAGGGCTCGGGATAGCCTTTTAAGGGAATCCACATCACCATCCATAACATCCACGCCGGCAGAACCATGTACATGAACATCTATGAAACCAGGTGATAGAATGCCCTCAAAAATTTCTTTTCTATCTCTTTTGGGTCAAGGGATAGGGCTTTTAAATTTTCATCCACTTCATGCACAGGAACCACAGAAAGAATATGACTGTCGTAAATGACAGCCATGTTCTCCATAAGTGTTTTTCCAATCAATGTTTTGTCTGCTAGTAAGACTTTTACATTCATTATTTAACCTTCATTCTAAATTTTTGCCACGGCTCAATTTGATCCAGTAAATAGATCTCATCTTCTGCTATTTTTCCAACAACATTGGTCCGTCCACTGTTGTCCATATCTTTAAGGGCGATCTGCAATTCCCCTGCATAACGCTTGTAGAGAGAGCTTTCAATAAGTATGTCTCCACGCTTAATCGGTGGTGTATTAAAGGCTTCAAAATGTTCTCCCTTATACTTGACACGGCTTTGTGTGGAACGAATCATGTATTCTGACACATCACCACGGTTGAAATGTGGTTCTTCTATGACGATTTTTTTTCATAACTTCTGAGATGTTTTCCTCAAGGTCTACATTCAGTTCAAGCAAATATGGATTGAGAGCTCCAAGAGCCTTTAATTCTTCTTCTGACGCGAAGGCATTGGCAATGATCACATCATCGATCAGCTCTGTATTGAAAAGAGCTTTTGCCTGTGTCGCAATATCAAGACCTCGGTGATCTTCTACGGTACATAGACCTTCGCTCACTGGCCACGGACCAAACGTTGCATGGCTTGAATCGACAAAGGCTGCCGTACGAATACCTTTTTCCTTAAACTGCTTTGAACATTTCAAGAAATGGGATTCACTAAGACCTGTGTATCTGTGAGGATAGAAATTATGGCAACCAATCAGGCGGTTTTCATTGGGCTTAAAGCTCAAAATATTGTCAAGGTACTTTGTGCCATTGCTCATATTGATTTCAATCATGAGGTCCTGGTCGTTGAAGGTCATGAAACTTTCTTCATTGCCTGAAAAACCCAGGTCAAGACGTATGCCCGACAGTCCCATATCCTTGAAAATTTGAAGTTCATTATGGCTAATGCCCAGTTGGTCAAAGACATCTGGACTCACATCTGCAATAACCATCATGTCTAAGTCGGCTGCCGCTTTTACAACCGCTTTAAAATCATCAAATCCGCTATTTTCTTCTGTTGCTGATATAAGACAGGTAAAAACCCTTGTGAAGCCATACTTGTGGGCTAACTTTATATAATCAATGGATTCCTGTACAGGTGCATTTTCCGGATAAACTGAGATGCCTAAGCGCCTATGCATGATGTTTCACCACCTGACATTTTTTGATAAAGGTCTACAAACTCCTTGGCCATTTGAGAAATGGTAATGGCATCATCAAGTGGTCTTGAGCGTGGATTAGTAAAAGACTCACTTTCAGCCTTTTGACCGTCTGCCTCTGACTGAATCAGGCTTGTTTGAGACTTATGCGCTTCTGCAATTTTCTCATCGGCCTGGTCAAGAAGTGCCTTTGCCCCATCAAAGTCTTCTTTTTTTGCAAGGGATATGGCTTCCATGCTTAAACTTCTGCCTTCACCGCTATTTGCTATTAACGAAAATACGATCATTTCCATGTTCATAATAATGCTCCTTCTCTCACCCGTTTACTACTTTAAGCGCTTTTAGAATGATTGATTCCTGCCGCCGACTTAAACGCTTTCAAAATACGATAGGTACTCTTGATTTTCTCTCACAATATCCTCAAAAACCGCTTGTGCTGTCTCAACAGAATCCACTAGGGGATGCACTGCAAGAGCCTGTATGGCCAGTGTTCTATCTTTCTTTACGACACTGTCTACAGCAAGTATTTCATATGCTTTCACCGACTGCATGAGTCCGAGAGCATGAATTGACATGTCATCCACAGAAAGTGGGAGTGCGCCATGCTTTCCAATAACTGCATTGACTTCTATAACAGCGTCACTTGGCAACTCTTTTATGGTGGATCCATTTCTTATATTGACTGTGTGTATGTCCCTGTGGTCCCCATATATGGACTGAATCAGTGACACCGCAGCGTCTGAATACCAGGCACCGCCACGTTGTTCCAGTTCTTTCTGGTTTTTTATTTAAAGACACATCTTTATATTTTTCAAAAAGGCTCTTTTCAATTTCCATAACCGCTTGAGCTCTTGTTTTTCCGTCTTTAGAGGCCTCATATTCATCTTTTAGCATTTCTTTTGTTAAGTAGAAATATCTATGATATGGACATGGCAACATCTTGAGTGTCTTTAAAAAGTCTCCATCCCATTTAAGATCTGGAATGTTTTTCATTGTCATGCTTTCACCATCTGCGATAAGATCAAAGACCTTTTCATCGACCCGCTTGCCATCCAGCCATATTCGCTTGCCCCACACCAAATGGTTTAGGCCTGCAAATTCAATGAAAAGTCTCTTTGAATCCACATCCAGCATTTTTGCCACATTTTTAGTCATGCCTATAGGCACATTGCAAAGTCCCATTGTTTTAATGCTTGTGTGGCGCAAAACCGCTTCTGTTACCATACCCGCTGGGTTGGTAAAGTTAATCAGCCAAGCGTCCCCGCAAAGCCTTTCCATGTCACGGCATATATCTAAAATAACCGGAATGGTTCTTAGACCTTGGCAAATCCACCTGCCCCAGTTGTTTCCTGCCCGATCAAACCGTAGCGCAGTGGAATGCATTCATCCTTAGCACGGGCTTTTAGGCCTCCAACACGGAGCTGGGTCAATACAAAGTTTGCATCTATTAAAGCTTCTTCTCTATTTAAAGTTGACTTGATTTCAATGGGAAGGCCCGCATGTTCTACCATGCGTCGCGCTAAGCCTGTCACAATTTCAAGCTTTTCTTTTCCGCTTTCAATATCACATAAGCAGATTTCCTTCACAGGAAGGGTTTTGTGTCGTTTAATAAATCCATCAATGAGTTCTGGCGTATAACTGCTGCCTCCACCAATGACGGCGATCTTTATATCTGACATAATTTCACGCCTTTCTTGAGTCTTTCAAAATTCTATTTGCTTTTTAAGCCTATTGAGTTTTCCATAATTTTCATGGCTTCTGAACACCCTGAAATGGAGTCCCTCTTCTATAGACAGACTCCATTTCGGGGTGCCGGTCCCCTCGGACCGACCACCCTTTAAGAGGTTTAGCTATTAACATCTCGTGTTAATCTTTTAAAGTCTTGCTCTTATAAGCGGTTCTAAATTATGCGGCTTTAGAATCTTGACCCAGTGACTTTTTTTTCCAGTTTCTCACCAACAAGAATGAATGGAACATACATTACTATGGCAAGAGACAGGTTAATAAGCTGGAGTACAGAGCCCATAATGGAACCCGTTGCTAGAAAACCGCCGATGATTGGTGGTGTCGTCCAAGGCATAAGGGCAATCGTCATAGGGAAAATACCCGCTGCGATAACTGCATAAGAAAAACCTGCAAGGATAAACTGGACCAAAGATAAATGGAATCATAAGCAGTGGATTAAGTACGATTGGAAGACCAAACATAACAGGTTCGTTGATATTGAATAAACCTGGTGCAAAGCCTAGGCCTGCAACTTCGCGCAGCTGCTTTCTCTTTGATGAAATAAAGATGGCGATAAGCAGGGCAATTGTTGTACCAGAACCACCCATGTAAACGAATGCATCAAGGAAAGGCTTTGTAACGATATGTACAGGTGCCTGACCTGCTGCGACCATTTCCATGTTTGTTTGGATCAGTGGCAGTAGAATCGGTTCGATAATACCACCGATGATGTTAGACCCGTGTAGGCCAAAGAACCATAGAAGTTGGTTCATAAATACAATAAGCATTGCTGATCCCATTGAATCGGCTACGTTTGTCAGTGGTGCTGAAACAAACTTTGTAATGAGAGCAAATAGGTCTGTGCCTGTTACTGCTGTGATAAGAATTGCCGCAATAGCAAAGATTGAAAGTACAATCATACCTGGGAATAGAGACGCAAAAGATCTCGATACCGCTGGTGGAACACCTTCAGGCATTTTAATCACAAGCTTGTCCGACTTAGACAGCTTTACAAATATTTCTGTGGATATAAGGGCAACCAAAATGGCTACGAACATCCCTTGGGCATTGACATAGGTCCAGTTGATATTTCCCCAAGCGTTAAAAGCTTCACCAACAGGTGGTGTGATTTGTGGTGCCTGTGGAATAAGAATCGCAAAGTTGGCCAGGGCGATAAGACCAGCTGACAAACCATTGGAATCATATCCTTTGGCTAAGTTATAAGCCACGGAGAATACCAGGAATAGGGATATGACTGCGAATGATCCCACCAGATGTTTCCGCCAAATGCCTTCCAGCCTGGATATAGGCCTGTCATGAACTCTTGGTACGCCGGGACTGGCAAGTTGTTGATAAGCACTGCAAATGACCCTGCAATGATAAGTGGCATTAAGGCAACAAAGCCGTCACGAATGGCCACTAGATGTCTCTGTGATCCGACTTTACCAGCCACAGGAACAAAATACTTCTCTAGAAAACTAATCAGTTTGTTCAAGATTACTCCCCCTCGTTAAGTTGTAATAAGATAATTGCTTGATAACCCGCCACTGCGGGGAATCCACTCCATTAAATAAAAATACCTATGCTTCAATAAGACGCAAGGCTTGGTCAAGAACCTTATCGCCGTTCATAGTGCCATATGCAATAGTGTCTATAATATCCACCGGTGTGCCATGTTCTTTTAAAAGGCCTTCCAACTTGGCCTTTAGAAAGCGAACCTGTGGACCCAGTAAAGCCACTTCAACATCTGTATGATTTTTTGCCTCAGACTCTGCCACAGCAAAGATTTCCGCTTCAATACCACGGTTTTCTGCAGCTTGTTTCATCTTTGTTACCAGCATGCTTGTTGACATGCCTGCCGAGCAAACCAGCATAATTTTCTCATAGTTTTCTCCTCCACGATTAAGCTTTTTCTTTTTATACGTGTTATACAAGCCGCCTAGGCAACTTATAAAATACTATTTCCGGTATAAGGCCAGTTTTAGGATTTTTCCATGGCACTTTTCGCCAGTAAGACTGCACCCTCTGCAGGGCTCTTTCTTGGGAAATGGGTTATCACTTCCGGCAAATTCCTTTGAAGCTTGTCTTCAAGACGAACTCGAATGTGATCGGATTTCTCAAGCACACTGCCTATCATGCCCACCTGGAAGGTTTCTGTTTCCATACGCTTTGACAAAGCCTTTATGTGAATAAAGAGGTCATCCACTGTTTTGTCTATAATTTGATCAGCCACATGGTCCTCACCCGATAAATCTGTGATAATAGGGGCCAGGGCAGCTATATCTTGCTTTTGCCTTTTTGGATCATATACAAAATCAAGGAGTTCTTCCGGGCTTTTAAGACCAAGTTTTTTCTTCATACCATCCCAGATTTTCGTATGGTCTCCTCTTCCATCAAAACCTTCTAAAACAAGTCGTATTCCATCCCTTGCTATGGCATAAGCTGAACCGGTGTCATCAATGAGGTGTCCCCATCCGCCTACGCGGACTGGCTCACCACATCTGTCAATACCGAGGGCAACGGACCCTGTTCCACTTATAATGATGGCCCCGTTTTTACCTGCATTGGCACCAACCAAAGCTGTCATGGAATCGTTTACCACCTGTAGATGGTTTTTATACCCTAATTTTTCAAACATGTCTTGGACGATGCGCTGGTCATCATTTGTGTCTATGCCTGCGCCTCCAAAACAGATGCTTTTTATATCTTCAAGAGATAGACCTTCATCAGTGAATAATGTCTCAAATAAACTTTTGAATGTGCTTAGGACTTTTTCATCTCCAACACTGTGTCGATTGGTTGGACCTAAATTGTAGGTAAGCGTTTTCAAAGAGCCTAAATCTTCAACGATCACCGATGTACCTGTTCCACCACCGTCAAGTCCAATTACAACTGCCATAGTTTCACCTACTATTCGTGTGCCAGTTTTGATTCGAACAATTCAACAATGGCGCTTACCGCTTCACCTTCATCATGTCCCTCTGCTGAAATTGTCAACTCATCACCCTTTGATGTGCCCAGCTGAGTATACCCATAATGCTTTTACCATTTATGCTCTTGCCGTCTTTTTCGATATAAATGTCAGCACCAAACTTCTGTGCCAGCCCGCAAAGCAGACCTGCTGGTCTAGCATGTAATCCTGATGCGCTTTTTACTGTAACCTTCATTTGTTTCATATTTCATAGTCTCCTTTCGAATCTCACACATATATAACGCATCATCCGTGCCAAGTTTTGATTTTCTCTTTCTTTTTCAAAATAAAATTTCTCAAATTATCTGAACATATTGAAATCAGTAGATTTTTCCTGTCAATTTTTCTATAATACTTGAGACTTAACATAGATTTCACACTTGCACACAATAAAAAATAGCGTGCAAAAATAATTGCACGCTATTACACACTATGCACACTTTACACAGTTTTTGATTCATTCTCGACGATCATCCGTGTGACGTAGGCCACTTCGTGTTCATCAATCTGTGTTTTAAATGCTTCTTCTAATTTTTTAAGACCTTCCCTCACAATCTTAAAGGGATTTTCAAAAGTCTTTTTGTAGTCTTGAAGGTTGTCAAAAGATCGAATCTGCTCCCCCGGACATAATCCGGTCCAGCATAAATCCCATATGAAGGAGTATACCTGTCTTCACATCATGTTCAATATGAATCTCCATATTCTCTTCCACTTCTGACAAAAAGGCCAGGGCTCTATCAACGGCTTCTTCTCCATCCACCTTATGAAGATGGTTTTTAAGGGAGAGCCCTATTTGCCTGTAAGCCATTTCCTCATTCACTATGGTTTGAAGTCTTTCAAGCCCGCCACCACCGAGAAGTTCTACAGCAGGTATGAGAGGATAGTGGTCAATAACCATATCTATGGTGCTCACAACAGCTAGGATTCTATAATCAGTCCTAAGGGCATCCAGGTTTTTGATAAACTCTTTTCTATTCAATATATTAAGGGACCGGACCTCAATTTCCGGTATGTCCACGATTTGAGCTTCAACTATTTTTCTAAGTCTTTCCGAAGCCCCTTCACCTGTGAAACAGGCCGTGATGATTAAGTCTGTTCGTGAATGAGATGGGTCGTTTCCGCTCTCCACATGCCTGCCGAGACTGGATAAACACGCCCTGTATATTTCACTTAGCTCCCTGCCGAGGGCCGCCTTTCGACAAGCTTCAATCACGAGGGGGGTGGATGTCATGTCTACTGTTTTAATGACAATATCCAGTTCTTCAGATATAAGGGATCCAAAGTTTGCAAGGGACCCCATGTCCACCATAAGGAGAACGCCCCGGCCTGTATTGGCTCGTATAATTTCTTCCTTAGCAATTTCGTACATGTCTTCAGCCTTCATACTCAAGGGCATATCCAGGCCAATGGCATGGTCTTTGCCAACAAGTGAATTGGCCACCTGGACCATACTTGAGGCTGTGCTTGGGCCATGCATAAGAACCACAATCCCCACCTTAGGCTCCTCTGAACTGAGGACCTCCTGAGGATCTGCTGCCAGAAACATGGCAATATAGCCTATTTCATCAAGGGGTGTTTGAATTTTAAAGGTCTCGTCCATCTCCCGGGCTATATCCATGGCTGCCATGAAGGCATCTGGAAAATTCACACGAATAACATTGAGCTGGGGATGATATATGGTTTGTCCCGTTCGTATTCTTTCAATACTCCCGTGCAGATGCAGAGCCATTGGGAAAAACACGTTTTCATCAAAACCTTGCCCAGCATGGTCCCGGCTGATCCCAAAATACGTTCTGTGAAGTCGAGAATTTCCGGATCCACTAATTTAGCGACTTCCTCTTTTCTCTGCTGGTTGGGGACTGAGTTGAGGAGCTTGTTAAAATGAGACTCAATATCTCCATTTAGTATTTCATGAATTTGTCCTGAATCCATCCCCGTTGATTTGAGATTGATGACTTTTTCTTCTATGTGTTCATAAAAGGGTTCTAATTCCTTTTCAATTTCCATTTCAAGTTCCAAGGTGTCTTCTGAGTGGTAGCGGAAAATATCTTCACCACTTTTCAAAAGATAGTCAATTTCACCGCGGTGGTCCTGAATCTTCATAAGGCCCCGTTTCACATGCTGGGGCAAGTCGGACTGGGTGATTAGAATGTAGTTTTCATCCTTTGACTTGTATTTAAGGAAGGCCTTGGCACAGGCCAGTTGTATATCACTGCGCAACTGACCAATATTATTTGGGCAGTCATATAAAAGCAGGGATATGAGGGAGTTCTTATTGACATAGACGCTCTTACCAATCCGCTTGGCTTCCAGTCTAAGGAAGGTATCTATGAGGGCCATACGCTCTTCAAAGGTTCTGTCACGAAGGGCTGGCAGTGTGATCACCATAGGAATACGCCTTGTGAAGGTTTTTAATAAAAATGATGAAGGGTCTTCCGTTGTGGCAGCGATGATTTGTACTTTGGCATGCTCCAAACCTTCTGTTTCCCCTAGTTTTCTGAATACGCCTTTATCTATAAAGGTAAAGAGCATCTCCTGGCCTTGAGGGGACAGCCTATGCACTTCATCAAGGAAGAGTATGCCCCCATTGGCTTGAAGGAGGAGTCCGTCTTTGTCCTTGTCAGCCCCTGTGTAGGCCCCTTTTCTCACACCAAAAATTTGAGCCATGACCAGTTGTGGGTTTTCAGCATAATCCGCACAATTGAATCTTATGAATGGGGCTTGTTTGCCAACCATGCCTGACTGCATAGAAAACCTGTACATAAACTCCGCAAACATAGATTTTCCCACCCCTGTTTCTCCAAGCAGGAGGGTATGAAGGCGTCTGGTGGATAAGTATAGCGGCCTTGGCTTGCTGAATAGGGATTTGAAGACTCTATCCGAACCACAATGTTGACATGGCACTGACTGCCCTTCCTCTTGATGATGTGGTGATTGAGGTCTGCCTGACGGCGCCTTGGCTTCTGAAGCAAAGCGCACAGGACGACCATCGATTTTGACTATGGCACTCGTACGCACGAGTTTGTTTAAATAACGGGATGCACTGGAACGATCCAAATGAAGGTAGTCTCCAACATCTTCCGCCGTCACACCATCTTTGTATTCTTTTTCCAAGTGCTTTAGAGCTTCCAAACTTGATCTACTCTTTTCATCGACTACGCCCTGTTTAATCATTCATAAATGGTTCTGCCTGTAAGTTCACTCTATATTTTTCTACAATTATTTATTTGCTTTATTGTTTTTTTATTATTGCTTTTTATAATTGCTTTTTTATTATTGTTTCTTATTGAATACATTACCCAAGTCCTTCAAAAAAAGCAAACAGAACAATCAAAAGGCCCTATAAACAAGGTATGTCTTTTATCTTATCAAAGCCTCTTTGCTATGAACTTGAGCGAAAGTCAATTTCCAGGTACACAAAAGGGGATGTTTTTAAAAAAAACATCCCCTAGCTTAAGTTTATTCACAACAAACGGCTTCTGGTGTCTTGTTCCAGTCTGGTGTTAGTTTTGATGAGTACAGTAAGATCATGAACCAGCCCACTAGAATGAGTCCCTTGAAGACACTGGTCATACTAATGCTCCACCAAACCCCTTCAAGGCCTAGAAACTCTGGTCTTGACAGAATGATGGCTCCAGGTACCCTCAGCCCTGTAAACACAATACTAACAAGGGATGGTGGCAAAGTCCTGTTCAAGCCATTAAAAGCCCCCGATGTTGTAATTTCAATACACATAAAGAGTTGAGATAGGCCAGTATTTGTAGGTATACAACACCAATGGCCACGGATTCAGGCTCCTGAATAAATATTTTAAACAGGGGCTCAGCGCCCAGTACGAGGAGAGCTGTTACGGCAATCCCCACAACAGACATAATTTGAAGGGCTATAAAATATCCCTCTTAATACGTTCCCACTGTTTTGCACCATAATTTTGTCCTGTAAATGACCCAAGAGCCGTCGCAAAACCGTTGGCCGTCATCCAGCTGAGGGCTTCAATTTGAGAACCGACCTTTTGTACAGCAATCGGCACAGGTCCCCAAGCTCCAATAATACGACCAATAATCATGGCGAAGATTGTAAAAGCACCACTTTGAATCCCCACAGGCAGACCCGTTTTGAAATCTGCTGCATGGCATCAAAGTCTGGTCTCTTAAGCAGGTTGAAGTGAAAGAGTTCGCGCTCTTGCTTTTGCATAACCAACCAGAATATGGTGAAGACAACAATATGAGAAAGGGCTGTTGCATAGGCTGCACCTATCACACCAAAACCTTGAAAACCACCAATTCCAAATATGAGAAGTGGATCAAGAACCATATTGGCCACCAGGCCTATTGTGTTGATGGAAAAGGCGTACGACTATCACCTGACCCATTAAAAATTCCTGAAAAAACTTGGTTAGAAAACTGGAATATCATGCCGCTGCCACAATCATCAAGTAGCCCACAGCGTTTTCATTCACCCAAGCGTCATTAATATTGAAAAATCCGATGAGGGGCTGTCTGAAAAGAATTATTGCCATACTGAATAAAAGGCCAGCACAAAGTTCATCTGTACGGCACTTCTTGCATATTTTCTGGCCGCAGATTCATCTCTTCTGCCTATGGACTGGGACACCCAGACTTCTACACCAACCTGAGTCAGCCGTATAACAGCAAAGCCTAGCCAAGGATAAAATCCTGCTGTTCCAACAGCTGCCACCGCTCGACTCCCCAGTCGACCAATCCAAATCATATCGGTTAAATTGTAAGCCATTTGTAAAAATGATGTGCCCATAATTGGCAATGCCATTAGTATAAGCCCTTTAAGTATTGAACCTTGTGTCAAATCTGTTTTTTCATGCGTTTCACCTCTTATATGTCTAAACACGCATACATCCGGATTTATCATAGTCATGAATATATGAAGTGTCAAGCAAGTGTTTTGAGACAAAATGTCCATTTCTGTTGAAACTTCAACGATTTTCATATATTTCGTGCCTCGAAAATTATTTTGTGTAAAACAGGGGCCATACATTATCTTTCTATGCAGATCTCTCTACACAAAAGCAAGAGCTGAAGACAGGGACCCTTTGGGGTCATATCTTCAGCTCATCATGAATTAACCATCCCGATTTTCATAATTCTTTTTTTTGTGTGAAAACCATTATGTCGGGCTATGGATCACTCCATATTAGCTTCTTGATCACATAACAAAACACCGCTAGGGGGTGCGGTGTTTTGTTTGCGTCTTATTTGCTTGATAAGGGGGGTAGTACAATCATTTTATGTTAAAGTACTTCGTATTAACGTCTTAAAAAATGCTTTTATAGAAGAATTCTTGTGTCTGAAGCTGCCATACGTTGACTTTCAATGTATTGCTTAACCGCTTCGTTTGCTTGTAATGATCTATATTCTTTGTCTTCTACGTTGATTGTATTTCTACCAAAGATTCGATTAAAAATAGCCATAATCTTGCCTCCAGTTCTTGATCAATAATAGTTTATAATTGATAACGACTATCAATTATTTTCTTTACACCTATAATATACCCCCATCCAACCTATTTGTAAAATTGAAAATAACGATATAATCCATCGATTTTTCCGATGTGAAACTTTTGAACCGATACACTATATCGGAAAACGATTTCAAAGCCTTCTATCTTACGACTATCGGTTAAAATACACAGTTCTTCCGCTTAAATGTTTAGAAAATTAACATTTCTATGGATCCTTTATGGGTATTAATAAAGTTGAGGAGGGATACAATGAATAAACTAACAAGTAGTATTAAGTTTCGGCTTATTTCAATAACCTTCATAGTTACATTAATTGTCTTTTCGGTTATTGGATTTGTCATCAACACCCGTGTTGGATCTGAACTGGAAATGGGGCTCAGGTTGAACTCAGCAAAGACGCTCAAATCATAGCAAAAGATCTCAACAGTCAATTCTCGCAGTACGGTATGCTGGTTCTTCAAATGTCTAAAAATCCTGACTTGGTTGACATGATTAAGGACGTTAAATCACGCACTGGCAAACGCAACTACACCAAGATTAATGATGTTGCAGCTATTCTGGATGACATCCAGTCAACGGACAGCAATGTGGGTCTGGCTTGGTTAGGCATAAATGCCGCAAGCGATATTGTCATTAATGACCCAACTTACTTCCAACCAGAGGACTTTAACATCACCGGTCGACCGTGGTATGGACAAATGGTTGAGGAAGACGGCCTCACATTCACACCACCCTATGTTGATGCTGTAACAGGTGATCTTGTTATTTCCATAGTGTATCCTATAAAAGAAGGTGGATCCATTATAGGCAATGTTGGTATTGACCTTTATCTAACAGAAGTATCTGCAATTATGGAATCTATTAAAATTGGTGATGAAGGCTATGCTATTCTAATTGCTTCTGATGGCACTGTCGTATACCACCCTGATGAAACACAAATCATGGAAACAAACTTGACAGAAATGGAAGGCACCCTGGGAGAATTCGCCGGAGAAATGGTTGAGGGCAAGTCGGGTATTAGTGAATACACATATGAAAATGTGACCAAATACTTCGCCTATTCACCAATTGCTTCGAGCAAGTGGTCTGTAGGCACCATGGTACCAAAAGCTGAAACTCAAAATGAAATAAATGCTTTTGTGCTATTGAATACAGTTCTCTTCATTATGACAATCCTCATACTCATGGTTGCTGTTTATGTTTCAACATCTAGAGTTTTGAGACACATACCGAGACTCGTTGACACAATGAACGCTTTTTCAGATGGGGATTTAACACAAAAGATCAATTTCCAAAGTCATGATGAAATCGGCCTCATTGGAGAAACCTATAACACTGTTGCAACCAAGCTTCGAAATGTTATTCATGATGCCTTGAGTTCATCAGATAATGTTCAAAAATCTTCACGGACTATGGTTACAATTTCAAATGAATCAAAACAAGCTCTTGATGATGTCAGCCGTGCCATCAATGATGTGGCCAATGGCACAACAGACCAAGCCAATGAAACCGAACGGAGCGTTCATGTCATGCACACCCTTTCAGGTGAAATTGAAGGCATTGTTGAAAAAACAGAAGAAATCTTCAACAAGACAGAAGATGTTCACGAACTTTCCAATAAAGGGTCACAAACCCTTGAAGCCCTCAATGAAAAGTCACTTGAAAATCAAAAATCAGTTAAAACAATTAAAGAAATTGTTCAGGAAATGGACTCAGCATCCAATGAAATATCTACAATTGTTGACATGATCAACTCCATATCTGAACAAACCAACCTGCTGGCCCTTAACGCTTCTATAGAAGCTGCACGTGCAGGCGAGGCGGGTCGTGGATTTGCCGTTGTTGCTGATGAAATTAGACAGCTTGCAGAGCAAACAAACGAAGCCACCGAAGAAATCAGAGAAAAGATTGTTGGCATTCAAGACAAGTCTCGAGTGGCCGTTGAACAAACGGACAGCTCTGAAAAAATCGTTATGAAAAATGTGGATATAGTCAACGAAACCGCTGATATATTCAGTGAAATCCTTGAAAATCTTAACGTCTTATTCGAAATATCAGAAGGGTCGAAAACCGCTGCTGAATCTATGAGACGAAGTAAGGACGACGTTGTTGCATTTATAGAAAGTGTATCCGCTTCCTCAGAAGAAACATCTGCTTCCATGGAAGAAATGAGCGCTTCTACAGAACAGCAACTGGCTATTATGGACAACTTAGCCAATGAAGCCAAACAGCTTAATGAACTTGCTGAACACCTTCATGAAATATTAGAACAATTTAGTGTGTAAAAGACACATCTCTCAAAAAGACTAAAAGCCTGCTGAAAAGCAGGCTTTTAAAATTATGTTATATATGCTACACCACTTTAGGGGGGGTGGTGTAACTTTTTGGGGTCTATTTTGAGGGGTTATAGTAAAATTCGTGTGTCTGCTGCAGCGATACGCTGATTCTCAATGTATGCTTTTACCGCTTCATCAGCCTGAAGTGCCTTGTGCTCTCTTTGAACATCTTTGATGTTTTCTCGTCCAAAAATACGATTTAGAATAGCCATAATCTCGCCTCCAATTTTCTTAATTGTATCGGTTGAATGATAACAAGTATCATTTATCTTCTTTATACTTACACTATACGCCTAGACAACCCATTTGTAAAATTGAAATAAACGATGAAATCGTTCACTTTTTTCGATATAATAATTATAAGCGATAGAGGAGGTTCCCATGGAAATTCGCAACTTCATCACATTTAAAAAAATAATTGAAACGGGCAGTTTCACAAAGGCCAGCGAGGAGCTTGGCTATGCCCAGTCCACTATTACAGCACACATTCAGGCCATTGAAGACTACCTGTCTGGCCAGGTCTTTGACCGAATAGGCCGACAGGTTATTCTAACTGACCTGGGCAAGCAACTTGAAAAGCAAGTGGATCAACTGCTCAACACCTATAAAAAAATTGAATCATTGTCTGGCTTTGGACAGTCTCCCCAAGGCACAATTCGCATTGGAACAGAGGAGTCCATTGCCCTGTATAAACTCGGCCCCCTTTTTCAGGCCTATTCAAACGCCTACCCCGAAGTGGAGATCGTTCTGATTAACGCCTCTTACCGAGAACTTGAGCCAAAGCTTTACACAGGGAAGCCGACATTATTTTGTTATAGATAAGCACATCCAGGCCCCTGAACTCAATGTATTCGTTATGGCTGAGGTGGACATGGTTTTGTCGCTTCACCAGATTATATTGCTCGGCGTGATGCACAAAACGAAAGGGTGTCTCGCATTATCCACACAAGAAAGGGTGGAACCTTCCGCCATATTTTTGAGGATTACCTCAGCGAACGGGGCACTAAATTTGAGAATTCCCTGGAAGCCTGGAGTCTTGAACTCGTAAAGCAGTCTGTTATTCACGGTATGGGGGTCACCTTCCTACCTAAAATGACCGTTCAAGACGAGATCAGTTTGGGGCTACTTGTGGCAGATAGCGTCACCCTGGCTGGAGATGAAAAAGTCCTTGCACAAATGGCCTATCACAGGAACCGCTACCTCTCTCCTGCCCTGCAGGCATTTATAGACATGGCAACCAACAGAGACATTTATAATATTGAGGAGGCTTAATTATGGCGCAAAGTTTAACAACGACTGGGCTGAACTTTACAGCCAGAATTTGAGAAAGATTACTATAAAAAGCTTAGGGGATTCTTGGTGAGTGAATATGATAACCACACCATCTATCCTGACAAGAATGACATTTTTAATGCCATGCACTTAACAGCCTACAAGGATGTTCGAGTTGTTATAATTGGCCAGGATCCCTACCACGGACCTGGACAGGCACATGGCCTTTGTTTTTCTGTCAAACCGGGCGTTAAAACACCCCCTTCCCTAGTCAATATCTACAAGGAGCTTCAAACAGACCTAAACTGCTTCATTCCTAACAATGGCTATTTGGTAAAGTGGGCCAAACAGGGTGTTATGCTCCTTAATACTGTTTTAACCGTACGGGCGGGCCTGGCCCATTCCCATAAAAATATGGGTTGGGAGTGCTTCACAGATCATGTGATTGGTCTACTCAATGACCGCCAAGACCCGGTCGTTTTCCTCCTATGGGCCGTCCTGCTCAAAAGAAGCCGAATTGATTACAAACGCCCACCACCATATACTCACTGCACCTCATCCGAGTCCCCTATCCGCCCATAGAGGCTTCTTTGGTTCTAAGCATTTCTCAAAAACCAACGCGCTTCTTGAAAGCATGGATTTTCAGCCCATTGACTGGCAGATTGAAAACATTTAGATTCGGTTTCAAATCTCTCGATATTTCTATGTATCTCAGGGTAGATAGTAAATAGGGAGGTGTTATTAAATGTATAAAAAAATACTCGTTCCTATTGATGGATCAGATTCATGTTCCAATATTATGGACTACATTAAAACCTTTGGGGAAGCCTATGGCTCAAAGATCGTACTCCTTAACGTGTATGGTCTACCTATGATGACAGAATATAATAACTATCCAGCCTACCCTCTTGAAAATGCTTACTCGATAGAAAAGCAATCTGAGGAAATCTTAAAAAGATCAAAGGCGCTTCTTGGAGATGTTTCTTTTGAAATTGAGACAATAAGCGAGGCTGGTAATCCTGCTGCAACAATTATAGACGTGGCCGAAAAAAATGAATGTGATTTAATAATCATGTGCACCCACGGTATGGGCACCATGAAACGATTCCTTCTTGGATCTATAACAAATAAGGTGGTTCACCATGCCCACATACCTGTCTTGATCGTCAGATAGTGACCTATACTCCGAATGATTTCGGAGTATTATTTTGCCTATGATTATTAATCAATCCACTAAAAAATAATTTAAACACGTTAAACACAATAAAGGAAACCACTAGAAAGTGAACCTGTAAATTTTTTGTATACTTTTTCGGTATACTTTTGACTTTTAGGGGCCGTAGGCGTACAATCAAAGAGGAAAGCAACTTATAATCAGATCAGTCAAGGAGTTGATTACATGAAAACCATCGTCATTGCTGGCGGCTGTTTTTGGGGGGTACAGGCCTATTATGCCCAACTAGATGGCGTCTTAGAAACAGAAGTCGGATATGCCAACGGTAAAACTGAAAATCCAACCTATGAAGATGTTTGCTCACACCTGACGGGACATGCTGAAGTGGTCATAGTGAAATATGATCCAGAAATCATCTCCCTTGAAGACCTTCTAGAGAGATTCTTTAGAATCGTTGATCCAACTGCTTGGAATAGACAGGGGCCAGACATTGGAGACCAGTACCGTAATGGCATCTATTTTACTCACCCAGAAGACCAAGCTCTTATTAATGCCTATATAGACAAACAAAAGCCAAAAATACTCAGACCTGATCGTTACAGAGGTAGAACCTCTCAAGGCTTACTACAAAGCTGAAGAATACCACCAAGACTATCTTAAGAAGAACCCGAACGGCTATTGCCACATTAATTTGAATGCATAAGATTCTTCAGAATCAAAACACCACTATAAACGCTAAAAAACCCCAGTGGAAAATCTCACGGATTTCTTCCACTGGGGTTTCTTTATGGGTCAATATTTATCTTTTGTAGCTACGCTCGTCTTATTGCCTATCCTTCCAGAGGGAACATAATCAAAGTCCGGTACTTGTCAGGGTTGCCCTTAAGAAGCATGCCTGGTCCTTTTTCATACACTTCTCTTGTCGGTTGAATGGCTTTAAGTCCCTTTTCGTTGAGAGCATCCTGCATGGCCTTATAGGCATAATTTAAAGCTTCGTATGGACCAATATGTCTTGTAACAAGACACCTTGATCCTGGGATAATTCTTGAAGTGACACCCTTTTTATCGATGGCTTTTTTAACCGGAAGACACACTTCAATATCCGCTCCGTCTTCCATATAGCTTTCATCATAATAGAGTGCGAAAACATGACCAGAAGCGCTTGCCCCTGCCGCTTTAAAGAGCTTTCCAATATAGGTTCCCATTTCATCATAGCGCCCTTTGTATCGAAGACTTACCACCAACTGCTCAGGTATTTCTTTTATCTCAAAATCATACTCTCTTTCACGCATAAATTTATCCTCCTGATCTAGGTGCGTCTGTATAGATCCTTGGACCTTCCTTAACTCTCGAATCTGAAGCTCAAGCTGATCTTTTTTCTCCTTGAGGTAGGCTTGTAGGTCGCTTTCATCTTCCAGGTGGTCAAGAACCTCTGCGATTTCGGGCAAGGAAAACTGGAGTCCCTTTAAAAACTGTATCCTCTCAGCCCTTATGAACTCTGATGCCGTATAATATCTGTATCCAGTTGACGCATCAATTTCTGCCGGTTCAAGCAGCCCAATTTCATGATAATACCGCAAAGTCTTTACAGACATCCCTGCCAATTTTTGAAAATGCACCTATTTGATACACGCCTGCCTCCTCATCTGATTCACTGATCCACAAACAAAATATGAATTTCAATCTTATTTATTCACTGGTTCCACCTTAAAGCGTAAAACTGTTTTTAACTTTTCCGGTGCCGTTTTATTAAAGTCACTCAAATATATTTCCCTGTGGGTTTTAGAAATCCTCCTATAACCATTTTCCTGGGCCCATTTTTCCATAATTTCAAAGCTTGCCGGTTCCTCATCAAAGGGGCCTATATGGGTCATGTGGCAGGACAATCCATCCTTTTGATTCTCCAGTCGAACAGATGAGAGAAATTCATTGTCGTCCTTACTGATTGCAAGCTCTTTTCATTTTTTCAAAAAAGGTCTGAGTCACAAATTCTGGTTGCCGAATCATAAGGGTCCACTTAAAATTTGTCTTGTCACTCGGATCATATTCTGTGCCCTCTACAATGTCCCAAATCCCTTCTAGGGGGGCTACCACAAATTCGTAGTAGTCCTCTGGTTCCAGGCCCTTCTTATGGGACATCCGTATTGTGTATGCAATCTTGTACAGGGCTTTAACGGCCTTTTGAAAGGCTTCCCCATCAGGTGCCCCTGTCCCATCAATCATCAAATAATTTAAAGCCTCTATGTCAATAAGGGCTGGCTTTTTAGATGAGGGTTTGTAAATATGCTTATCTTTCTTTTTAAAGTCTACTTTTTCTGGCATAAGGACCTCCTTCATACTTACGATTGTCTTTACTTAACTATAAACCCTACACCATAGGGGAGAGTCAAGACTAAAATCTATTATTTCTATGCGAGTGTGCCTTTTAAACATAATAAACGGGAAGCCAGTGGCTCCCCGCTATTCGTTTTCTCGTTATAAAACTATAACCTTAACCTTTTTTATTCACCAAATCCTCAATTTCTTATTAATGAACCACAAAACAGTTAACGAACCACCAAAACAGGCACTTCAGCATGATGAACAACCTTGTTGGTCACGCTACCGAGGAAAAATCTCTTAACTGCGCCCATACCATGTGTACACATAACAATCATGTCGCAATTTTCTTTAGATGCCACATCAATAATTGTTGATGCCGGATCACCATTTTCCACAATGGCATAAACACTTCTTCCGTCGCCTTCTAGTTTTTCCGCCGCCTTTTTGGCAATGGTTTTAGCGATGTCTTCTATATGGACATCACTATGCTCTTCAAGTGCAAGATAGCTTGGATGGCTCAGAGGATCTACCACTGGTTTCACATAAAGAACCACCAGCTCTGATCCAAATTTCTCTGCAAGACTCTTGGCCGTTTCAAATGTTTTTTCACAAGTCTCCATTCCGTCGACTGGTACCAGAATTTTTTCATCCCGATCCCTCCTTCATTTATGTATTACCCGTAAAAAGAATTATACACACAGGAAGTCACAGACTTTTAAAAGGAAATATCTAGATCATTGACTTAAGTCAATGCATGTCGAAAGAAATAGCAGTAGTCTAAGACTATAACAAACACCGCAGAAAAATTATATCGTCAATTAGGAGGTTTCTCATGACTAATACACGCACGCTCAATGAAAACACAAAAAAAAGACCGTTACTGGTCTGGTCTTATTTCAGGCATTTCTCTTATAGTAATGATGTTTACTGCATTCTTCGCCTTTGGCTATGCCCATGACACCCTGTTTGCAGTCGGTGATCCCGCTTTAACCCGATCTAATCTTATAAATACCTCCCAACTGCTTCGTGGAGAAATTGCCGCTTGGGGATTTATAATTATTCTAGACATCATAGTTGCCTGGGGCTTTTATACCTATCTTAAAGCTTCTGCCAGAAAATTGGCCACCCTCAGCGCGATCCTACGTCTCATTTATACAGCTATGCTCGGTTTTGCCCTACTTCAACTCACGTCAATCCAAGTTCAGTCCCTATCATCAACTTCTGCAGACCTGATTTACAATCGCTTTGTACAGTTTGAAACCATCTGGTCCCTGGGCCTTATTGTCTTTGGTGCCCATCTCATTGCCACGGGTTTGCTGCGAAAAGACACCGCATATTCCTAGGACCCTCTCCGCCTTGCTTGTTATTGCAGGCCTGAGTTATATGGTGGTCCACGGTCTTGAAAACTTCCTGCCGTCTCTTGAGCGGGTCACAAGTATGCTTGAAATCGGACTCAGCCTACCCATGCTCATTGGCGAAGTTGGTTTTGGTCTATGGTTACTTGTTAAGGGGAAATCGCTCTAGTTTAGAGAGAGCCTCTAAAAGGTTGACACCCCAACTAGGCCTTCTCAAATATGATGCATTTTAACTCAATCAAAAATTAAAAAATCCCGACCAAGCTCTAGCCCTAGAATCTGGTCGGGATCAATTTCAATTATACACCCACAACTTCTTTCACTTCAGGAATTTCCTGCATTAGAAATTGTTCGATCAGGTTTTTCAGTGTCATTGTTGCCCCAGGACATCCGCTACAAGCGCCCTGAAGTTGAACCTTTACAACACCGTCTTCGGTTACGTCTACAAGCTTCACATCGCCACCGTCTCTTTGTAGCATTGGACGTACGCGTTCAAGCTTTTCTTCCACTAATGCACTGCTTATATTAGCCATTATTATTTCCTCCGTTGAACTTTCTATCAGGCCCTTGCAAAATCACAAACCCATAGTCTCGCCATACCATATATAATATAGAATTTTTGATTCTTGGATAATATTTTGCAAGTCGCTCACTATACGAAATGGAATCTAATTTGATTTTTCAAAAGAGATCTTACACAGCAATATTACAAACGTATTTTACACCTGTATGGTTTTTCAAGTGTATTCTACTCTGGCTGCTTAGGATTGTCAATAAATTAACTATTGAGTTTTTTTATACACTTTTGAAAATCATTTACTTTTAATATACTTGATTCAGATTCAACCCGATCAAGTCCGCTCCATATCGATATCCAGTCCCTGGGCAATAATTTTTTTTAAACATCAAAAAGTTTATCCAACTTAAAATAAATCAGACCATTTTTTGTCCTTACATTCTTATCAATATAAATATCAATGTCTTCATGTTTATAATGATTAAAATCTTCAAGTGCGCCTGGCACTTTCATTTCTACCGCCGGTAGACCACGCCTTGGCATCAACCCTGCCCCTTCTTGAGCCTTAAGGTTAAAACACGCGATCCACTCTTTTTAAATGGTTCACAACCGCTTCATCTAACTTTACATAATCCACTTTATTCACCCACTGTCTTAAGGACCACTTTGTCTTGGTAAAAATATCATCCATAAATATCATCCATGTTCAAAGTCATCACGAAATGTATACTATTTATATGTCATATCTACCACAGACGTCCAGGCTAAACCAAGGCTTTTCCCTAAAGCTTTATGAGTTCATAGTCTTTTGAACCAAGACCAATTTCCTGACCGTAGTCCAGCTGTATGTCACCTAAGGTATGAGGGTGAACAGCCTTGAAAACATCGCCATATTCATGGTCTGACCCATGCTCTTTTGTTAGACGGGTTTCAGGAAGAGGTCTTTGGGCATTAACAAGGTCTTTACAGGCCTGATCAATGGCAACTGGGTCATCGGAAGCTAAAATACCAATGTCCTTAACAAGTGGGGCATCCGACCATGCACAACAGTCACAATCAGGTGTTACCCGCATTAAGAAGTTTATGTAGGCCACGCGCCCAGTCTTGTTCTTAACAGCACCAAGAGCATACTCAGTCATTCTTTCCATGAAATCCACCAGTTCTGTCTTCCAGTTAAGCACGACAGCCTTGGTTGGACAGACTGCCAAACAGTCTCCACAGCCAATACAGACATCCTGGTCGATAAAAGCCTTTTCGTCAACATAGGAAATGGCCTCCACCGGACAAATTTCATGACAGCGACCACAGGTCACACAGTGTTTTGCTTTTACGAATGGCCGTGTGGAATGCTGGTCTTTCTTTCCGAGCGACGGCGCGCATCCCATAGCAAGGTTCTTAACCGCACCACCAAAGCCAGCCATTTCATGGCCCTTAAAGTGGCTCATGACGATCATGCTGTTGGCACGTTCAATATCCCCAGCAATTTTCACTTCTTTAAAATGCTTTTGATTGATCTCCACATTATTATAGTTATCGCCTCTTAACCCATCAGCAATCACCACAGGCGCGCCAACAACAGATGGAACAAAGCCGTGAGCTGCTGCGGTATTCAGGTGGTCAACTGCATTGTGACGCATACCTGCATAGAGGGTATTGGTGTCTGTCAGGAAGGGATTGCCTCCCGCTTCTTTGACCTTATCAACAATTGGCTTAACGAAAATTGGTTGTATGAAGGCGTCAGACCCCACTTCTCCAAAGTGAATCTTGACGGCCGTTAAGTCTTTTTCCTTGATACAGTCTCCCATACCAACTGCGTCAAAAAGCTTTTGCAGTTTGGCCATCTTGTTTTCCTTATGGCTTCTTGCACTTAAATCGATCATATACACTTTGCTTGACATATTACCCCTCCGTTTACATGAGTGACTTTACTATATCAACTATTTCAGCCGGCGTTTCGACAAGGTGGTCAGGACAACTTTCCATTAATCGTTTTCTGTCCAGTATGGTCCATCCCACTAGAACTGTCTTAGCACCTGCATTTTTACCGCTTTCAATATCATGGGCGCTATCCCCTATGAAAAGTGTGTTTTCCGGCTTGCCATCAAGGACCTTGAGGGCTTTAAAAATCCCTTCCGGGTCCGGCTTTCTTTTAATAACATCATCTGCAGAGACCGTTGAGTTAAAGTACTTGTGCAGGTCAAAGCTTGTTAGACCATGTTCTATGCCAGATGTGCCCTTGTTTGAGACAATACCCATTTTTAGACCCATTTCAAGCAAGGTATCTAACATTTCTCGTATACCATCAAACTCTTTGGTATACGCATCTCGTCTTGCCCTGTAATAGGTTCTGTAATATGCGTCCATTTCTTCAGCATGTTCAGGATCAAGTTCGGTCATTTGAACCATGAGCGGCTTGCCTAGTATCTTTTGAAGTTCATCCTCTTCAATGTCTTTGCCTCGAAATTTTAACGCAGACGCCCTTAAGGCTTCCACAATCAGGTCGTTTGTATCCATCAAGGTGCCATCAAAATCAAAAAGTACGTGAGTAATCATTGTGCCTCCTTAAATTAGAATCCCCACTGGGGCAATATTGAGATCTCTGTCAATCAATTATATTTATGGCGCTCCATTGACAGTTTACCCCTAATAGGTCCCAATCACAACATATGGTCCAGATTCATTTTTTCATTCTTATATCATTATACGCCGACAATCGTAAAATTTCACATGGACTTGTTGAAATATTTCACCTTAAAAATGGACAATTCTAATGTTACAATAAGATAAGCTCTGGGGATCATTACGAATTTGAAAATTGAATCCCAGCAAAGTTTGATATATTATTGTCATGCGTACTTAAAAAGCGCATACTGATACATTCATCAGGACAACTGACAAGATGCTATTGAGGTGACCAATGACAACCTATAGAACCGAAACCGACATGCTCGGGACAAAGAAAATTTCTAATAAGGCTTACTACGGTATAAACACCGCAAGAGCCCTTGAAAACTTTAATATAACCGGAAGAACCGTCAACATGAAACTCATTCATGGTATGGTCCTCATCAAAAAGGCCGCTGCCATGGCCAACATGCATTTAAAACAACTGGATAAGGACAAGGCAAAGGCCATTATGACGGCTTGCGATGAAGTTCTTGCCGGTGATCTATCCGATCAATTTGTGGTTGATCCCCTGCAGGGCGGTGCGGGCACGTCAACCAATATGAACGTCAATGAAGTCATCGCCAATAGGGCCATTGAGATTTTAGAGGGGCAAAAGGGAGACTATGACTTGGTCCACCCCCTAAATGATGTGAACATGTCCCAGTCCACGAATGATGTTTACCCCACAGCGCTTCGGATTGCAGCCATTCGAGAACTGAGAAACACGGCAGACGCCTTTGCGAACCTGCAAGAGGCCCTTCAAATTAAAGAAAATGAATTTGCAGATATATTAAAGCTGGGTAGAACACAAATGATGGACGCCCTGCCCATGATGGTTGGTCAGGAATTTGGCGCCTGGTCCAAGGCCATTGCCAGGGACCGGTGGCGAATTTATAAGGTAGAAGAGCGCCTGCGCCAGATCAATATAGGCGGGACAGCCATTGGAACAGGCATGAATGCCAGCCATAAGTTCATCTTCCTAATGACAGACCTGCTCCAAGACATGACGGGGCTTGGTCTTGCAAGAAGTGAATTTCCCATTGATGTGACTCAGAACATGGATGTCTTCACAGAGGTCAGTGGTCTTTTAAAAAGCGCTGCGGTCAACCTTGTAAAAATATCAGGCGACCTGCGCCTGCTGGGATCTGGTCCAAGAGGGGACTGGGGAGAACTCAACCTTCCACCCGTACAAGCTGGATCAACAATCATGCCAGGCAAGGTCAACCCCGTTATGGCTGAAATGATGGGACAAGTCTCTATGCGTGTCATGGCCAATGATTTTGCCATCACCCAAGCGGCCATGAGTGGACAACTAGAACTCAATGCCTTTGTTCCCCTCATTGCCGAAAGCCTTCTGGAGTCTCTTGAAATCCTGACAAATGGCGTAACAGCCTTTCGGGAAAAATGCATTGAAGGCATCACCGTTAATAAAGACAACACACAAAAACACCTGGAAAATTCCACAGCCCTTGTCACAGCCCTTGTCCACCATGTGGGTTATGATAAATCTTCACAAATTGCAAAAATTGCCCTTCGCGAAGGAAAATCCATCCGACAGGTTGTCCTTGAAGATGGCTGCCTAAGCAGTGAGGCACTTGATAATATACTCAACCCATTCCAAATTACAAATCCGGGCATCCCCGGTAAGTAGAAATTAGGACGGACCATTTGTATTTTAAGGAGAAAGACTATGAGCTTAAATGCGACCCCTCGGGGCAATCGTGTTCACATTGCTTTATTTGGCAGACGTAATGCTGGAAAATCAAGTGTTATAAATGCCATCACAGATCAGGAAATCGCCATTGTATCCGATGTGAAAGGCACAACAACTGACCCTGTGTACAAGTCTATGGAAATTCTGCCAATCGGCCCTACGGTTATTATTGATACTGCCGGACTCGATGATTTCGGAGAACTGGGTGAACTCAGAAAGAAAAAAACCATTGAGGTTCTATCTAAAACAGATGTGGCCCTTGTTGTCATTGATGCCAGCCAAGGGGTGACAGAAGACGACCAGTTTATCCTTGATCTCATACGGGAAAAGAACATCCCCCAAATTATTGTTCTAAACAAACAAGACGAAGCCCAGTCAACTGAGGAAGACATTGAAGCCTTAAAGAAAAGTACAAAGTCCCCGTTCTCCCAGTTTCAGCGGCAAACGGTAAGGGCATACAGTCTTTAAAAAGGCCATCGCTTCTAGTCTGCCCGAAGACGAGGATAAGTTTCGAATTATTGGGGACCTGATTCAGCCTGGCGATCTTGTTGTTCTTGTCACACCTATAGATAAGGCCGCTCCAAAAGGCAGGCTCATCTTGCCTCAGCAGCAAACCATCCGCGACATTCTCGAAAGCGACGCCATTGCGGTTGTGACAAAAGAGCATGAACTGAAAGAAACACTGGAAAAACTCGGCACAAGCCAAAACTTGTTGTGACGGATTCCCAAGCCTTCTTAAAGGTGTCGGCTGATACACCAAAAGATATTCCTCTCACATCCTTCTCCATTCTCTTCGCCCGTCATAAGGGGGATTTGAATGAACTCATTGCAGGGGCTAAAGCCATTCGCTCTTTAAAGGATGGAGATAAAGTACTCGTCTCTGAAGGCTGTACACACCATAGACAAGCTGATGATATCGGACGGGTAAAAATTCCGCGCTGGATTCGTCAAATGACAGGCAAGCAGATTGATTTTGAATACACATCAGGCACTCAATTCACAGAAGACATCGAACGCTACAGCTTGATTGTTCACTGCGGAGCCTGCATGCTTAACAAGACAGCCATGCATTACCGCATCAATCAAGCCAAACATTTCGGTGTGCCTATTGTCAATTATGGCGTCCTAATAGCCATGTACAGGGTATTATTGACCGGGCTATTGAGCCCTTCCCTATGGCTAAACTCCTTTGGGAAGAAGACCAAGAAAACATGTAGAAAGCCTGAAATCACTGATAATCATTATCAGTGATTTTTTCCAGTATTTTTGTTGACAAGGTCACCTTAATTTTGTAAACTATGTTTGTAGCGGTTGCAAGATTGTATTCGTTACAAACGATTCACATATACAAATCTTGTCCTCGCCCTTATCTTTTAAAGAGTCTTTCTTTGTTAGAGTCTTTCATAAGCTCAAATTGCTGACAATCCATGAAGGCTCACGGCTGGGACAAAATGATGATATTAATATTCTTACTTACATGGAGGAAAAAATTATGAAAAAGTTTGTCTGTACTGTATGCGGTTACACACACGAAGGCGATGCAGCACCAGAAAAGTGCCCACAGTGTAATGTACCTGCTGAAAAGTTTAAAGAACTAGTGGCTGGCGCTAAGCGTGTTTGGGCTGACCAACACTTCATCGGTGTGGCTAAAGGCGTTGATGAGGAAATCGTTCAAGGTCTACGTGACAACTTCATGGGCGAATGTACAGAAGTTGGTATGTACCTGGCTATGAGCCGTCAAGCTGATCGTGAAGGATTCCCAGAAGTGGCTGAAGCATACAAGCGCATTGCATTTGAAGAAGCTGAACATGCTGCTAAGTTTGCGGACTTCTAGGTGAAGTTGTAAATGAATCAACTAAGAAGAACCTTGAACTACGTGCTGACGCTGAGCAAGGCGCAACGGAAGGCAAGCTGGCTCTAGCTAAGCGTGCTAAAGAGCTTAACCTTGACGCAATCCATGACACAGTGCATGAAATGTGTAAAGATGAAGCACGTCACGGCGCTGCATTCGAAGGTCTACTAAACAGATACTTCGGTGAATAATTAAAGACATAGCATACCTACATGCTTTAAAAGTCTATGTATGATGGACCCCCCAAAATCCATCATAT
>LQAG01000041.1_pt1 | contig 71257 bp, 90 predicted proteins | sample 1535801 | NCBI WGS metagenome assembly LQAG01 (sample SAMN04331584, study PRJNA305678) | bioreactor metagenome | isolation source: bioreactor_3 inoculated with Wadden Sea sediment 1st replicate of a... | place: Germany:Bremen
CAGATCATCTATAGCTTGAATACGGTTTTCCCCAAGAATGGCCTGGAGAATCTTTCTCTTCCATTTAAGAACTTCAGAATCAAACTGCGGTATTAGTGTTTGATCAAGTGCTAGAAGCATCTTTACCTGGATATACTTTTTGCTATTTGAAAGCTCCAGTGATAATCCGAGAAGCATATGCCTTAAAACATGGGCCGTTTGGAAGCTGTCTACCTTTTCAACCATATCTTCAAACCACTGCATATCAATGGACTTGTTCAATTTAAGAAAATTGTCCTTATACCACTGAATTCTATACCTCAGTGCGCTCACTTCCATATGCTTGGCCTTATCATCGCACTCAGACATTTCTGCGCAAGTGTTTAGAATTCGCTCTGCCTTTTCATAATTCTTGATTTGAAGATTAAAATATACACTGACCATGTAATAGTCGTATAGGTCTTTAGAAACATCCTTCTTGCTTAAACTCAACGATGAACTCGGCAGCTCAGAATCCATCTTCTTAAGGATTCCAAAAGCCCGTTCATAGCTGTTCATCTTTATATAAGTCTCACATAATAGGGCAGGGCCAGGTGCATGTCAATTCGACTATCAATTTCTTCTGCTGCGCGCAGGGCCTTGTTTAGATAAGTTAGAGCTTCTTCAAGCGATCTTCCCTTAAATAACTTTGACCAATATTGTGTAAATAGATTGGTCGCTGTGCCAAATATTTAAGTCATTTGTTATGGAAGGCTTTAAGAAAGTACTGACGACTTACATCAACACTTCCAAATCCTTCACCATAAAGGACCCCATATTGTTGTAGGCCTTGGCTTCTTCAAAACGGTCCCCATCGCTTCTGAAATTTTCAAGAGCGATTTTGAAATAGCCTTCCGCTTCTTCGAGCTTTCCATTACGAGATTTATAGGTCCCGTATTCATTAAAGAAATAGCCTGTATAATGGTGCATTTTATTCTCTATAGATAAGTCAATATACTTTGGAAGCTCCTCAGTGATTTTTAAGTCTTCACCCATCCTTACCCATAGCTTGAGCAGGTATTTCACAGCCCCCAACTGACCTTCTAAATAATTTATTCTTTCTGACTCAGCAAGAACATTTTCGAGAATCTTATAGGCTTTTCCAGTTCTCCCCTAAGGACTTCCACGTCTGCTAGATGAATGCTTGCATCAATACATGACACGTCATTCTGCATGACCTTTGAAATCTCTAAGGCTTTTTGAAATATGTCCTCAGCTTCTCTTGTCCTACCAATTAGTCTATACAGTCTTCCTGTTTTGTTTAAAAGTCTAGCGGCATCAATTTCTGGGTCATACTTGTCAATTAAAACAAGGGCTTTCTCATAGAATTCAATGGCCTGGGTATAGATGTTAAGACGTGTCATTTCCTCTGCTGCAAGGACACAGTATTTCACGGCTCTTCCAAGCTGCTGACTTTCAATTAAATGATAGATTAATTGATCGGATAAATGCCGTCCTAAATCCTTATAGAAATCCTCTAAAATTTCAGCAGCCACACTATGGTACTTAACCCTTCTTTCCGGTTCAATACGACTCAGTATGTGAGACCGCATGACTCGACCAGAAAAATCATATGAATATCCCCAATCGCCAAGTTTTTGAATGAGTATGCCCTTGTCGACCATGTCATTTAAAACCTTGCCAATTGACACAATATTAAAAGCGTCAAATACTTTATCAAGAATAACCGTTCCCACTGGCTCGTTGAATATGGAAACAGCTTCTAAGACCTTTCTCTCTTCATCACTTAATCCTTTTAATGAAGTTGAGACCCACTGTTCCGATGTCGTTGAAGCCTCTAGAAGTTGTATGTCACGTGGTAGATCAAACTTCCATTTTCGATTTTCATCCACATATATTCGATTATCAACAAATAGAATACGAATCATTTCTTCAATTCTTCTTGCGTTGCCCTCAAACGTCTTTATCAGGAGGGCGCTAAACTCAATGGGACTCTTTTTAACCCCAAGCATTCTTCTTATGAACTCGGCCCCTTCTTCAAAGTTGAAAGCATTCAACTGAAATTTTACAATGCTTTCGTTTGTAAACCAGTCTTCCTGACTGGCCGGGGCATGTGAGCATATTATGAGTATAGGAATATCTTTTTGAACAGAAGTCAAAAAGTCAATAATTGTGTGTTCATACTTGCTTAAACGCTCTGCATTATCAATTAATAATATAAATGGCCGATCTGTTCCAAAGTCACTTAAGAAATTGAAAATCCTATTGGCCATCTTCAAAATATTCATGTTCATCATTTAAAACGGGTGTGGGTTGAACATCCCACCGATTCTTGAGTTCAGGAAATAGTTTTACCAATTCCGGTCCATATTTCTGTATGAGCTCCCAACTTAATTTCTCATTGAACAAAATACGACTTAGAATTGGCTTAAAAGCCGCAAAAGGGTCTCTTTGCTGCTTGGTCACCTCGGTACGAATAACATCAAATCCGTGTATTTTAAGCAAATACTCTAGTTCGTAAAGTATTCGGCTTTTTCCCAGTCCTGGGTCACCCATAATTCGAATGCCAACTGGCCCACTCAGGTCTGATGTTCTCAAACCAGCATATTGCAGTGTATTTTCAATTAATTTTTTCATTGCCAACAAGGCCAATATTATGATGGAGTCTATTGTATGACGTGCTGTCAGTAAACTCGTAATCATAACGCAATTGGTTTGCAAGCTTGGCAATGAAATCGTCAATATTTGAAAATCTATTTTCTACAATATTGCTTGTGACTTTTTTTAGTGTGTTTGTTAATGGATTTTGCCCAACAACCTCATCAAGTCGGTCAATTACATCAATATCAACCGAGCCTTGATAATAAATCAAGTAGATCAGCACACCCAAAGAATATAAGTCAGCAGAGCTGTTAAACTGCTCATACCAAATAGATTCCGGCGCCATAAATGTGTTGATTTGTCTTGGTGAATACACAGATATGTCCTTATACTGACAAAGGTATGCGAAATCATGAAGCTTCACTGTCAACCTGTCATCTTCACGCAGAAACATGACATTATCAAAGTTTAGGTAACCATACGTGAGTCCCCTGAAGTGAAGATACTGGACCGCCCGACATAAATCGAATATGGCTGTATAGACTTCATCTCTTGTAAGATCCTTATAGTCCACTTGACTTGACTGCTCGTAATATTCGGATGTGTAAAATATTGGTGTCTTACCACCGGTTTATTATCCACACTGTTTAGCATTTCAAAGGCATAGGACTCACAAATATTTGGATGATTCACGGTTGTCCACATAAGGAAATCATCAATATATTTTCGAACTCTATCAGATTTAGAATATTCTTTTGTAAATAATTTGAGTCTGACGTCACGATTTCGAGTCATTAAATCCACTGCATGATACAACTCACCCGTTGAATCAGAGTCAATGACATCAACTATTCGATATCGTCTATTGATGATTTTCACGATCATGCCCCCATACTACAAGTCTTATACTTCCATATTGTTATTCAAAATTTCAAAACATTCGTGGATGTGTTCAATAACTTGATCATCACATTCAGCCAGAACTTCTGATAGATACTTTTGACGTGTGTGAAGCACCTGTTCAATAAGTTGGTGGCCCTTATCTAAAACTTTAATTCTAACAATTCGTCTATCTTTTTCATCTTTAACGCGGACAACAAGATTATTTCTTTCCATTCTGTCAAGAAGATCTGTCACCGTGCTGCATGCCAAATACATTTTTATTGCTTAGTTCCCCTATAGTTAGATCGCCCTCTTTAATAAGGTGTTGTAAGGCTTCAAATTGAGGGGCGTGATTTCAAAATCTGAAAGGATTTCTCGACCTTTTCTTTTTAATTTTTCCACAACCCATCTAAAATTCTCTTCAATATTTACAATTATTGGATCAATTTTTACTTTTTCAGTCATGGTTGACCTCCTACAATATCTTTAACCCCATTATACAATACATATCAACGTTTTCCTAATGATTTTCCTGCTCATTTTCCTTGTTTTCCTACATGATTTCCACTTTACTGTTATGAATATGTTTAAGTGGGTATAAATGTCAACGCAATCGCTGAAAGCTAGACAATTGCGGGGATTCAAAAGTTCTGGTAAAATATCATTAGTAAACTTTTGAGGGGGATATATGAAAACGTTTTGAAGGGTCTTAAAGAGAAACTTCGGGAAGATATCACCTTTGTGGTTGTACCACGGGCAGACAGTCAAGTGAAAAGACTTAGACTCCCGCGTTACATAATTCAAGGGGCACTTGCCCTTGTAATTGTGTCGACAATCACAGTGAACACCGCTCTCGTTTATTACTTTATCAACAATAGGAAACTCTCGACAGAAAACGGGCAGCTGTCTGCAGAGATGACCGATCAAACAGATCGTATCACTCGACTAGAAGACTTATACTCTTCCCAAACAGAACTTAACGAAAACATGAAAGAACAGGCTCAAAAAAGTCGCAGCTATTTACGAAGAACGTCTAAGTGAACTTGAAAGTCTTGAAACACAAGCCATTACTCTCATTGCCAAACTCAATGAGGAACACGATGTCAATGTTTCAATACCTGTAAGTCGTTCCTTTAACAGAACAGAATTACCACCTGAAGCCGTGGGGCCAGAACTCAGTTTTGGCATGGAAAACAACGATGAGCTTGACGAACTTCTGGCTCTCATTGAAGATGATGAAATATCACTTCTCATGGATCAGCAAATCGATGAGTACACTTCTGTGATTGAAGAAGTTGAGAACACCCTTGACTTTCTTGATTGCAAACCCGACTTAAAACCAGTAAATGGACATATCACTTCAGGTTTTGGCCTAAGACGCGATCCAGTTACAGGTCGTAGAAGCATGCATAAGGGTCTGGATATTGCAAACACACGCGGAAGCGATATCGTTGCCGCTGGTTCAGGCGTTGTGACCTACTCCGGTTACAATGGCAGTTATGGTAAAACTATTGTTGTGTCTCATGGTTATGGCTATAAAACAGTCTATGCCCACAACAACAAAAACTTGGTTCAAGTTGGAGATCATGTTGAGAAAGGTCAACTTATTGGACAAGTTGGTAACACTGGAAAGAGTACCGGACCACATGTGCATTTTGAGATTCATTTCGAAGGCAAACAAATTGATCCGGCAGGTCTTATAAATTAAGGGGATATAGGATGAAGCAAATGTTTCAAAAGGGGCTCCGGCAATTGATTTTGACATGATTATCGGCCAGTCTTCTTCTATGGAAGGCGATATTAAAAGTGGTGGATCAGTGAGAATTGATGGTCATATTAATGGCGATATCGAGGCTGAAGGTGATGTTATCATCGGGCCTGAAGCTGATGTTCATGGCAATATTTCTGCATCTAACATAGAACTTTCCGGTGCGGTTGAAGGCAATATTCACTCTGATGGCCTTCTTAAAATCCACGCTTCTGGTGTTCTTCGTGGTGATATTGAAGTCATGAGTTTTGTCATTGATGAAGGTGGGGCTTTTGAAGGTCAGTGTAACATTTAACACATCCAATCTACCTGCACGTCGTAATACAAAAGACGATAAGGGCAATCGTAAGAACACGCCATCTGATGCTTCTAAAAACAGCAACTGCTCCGAACAAGAATCAGAGTGAATCGTCAAACAATAATAAACAACAACAATAATAATAATAAATAAAAACAATCAAAATAGAAACCAAAACAATCATAAAAACAACAATCAAAAATCTGCTTAGTCAAAGGCAGGCAAGTTTTCTTATAAAGTTTTTGATTTTTAAATATCTATATAGGCTACGACCGGGTACTTGTACGACCGGGGTGCTTAAATGATATTTTGCAAGTCACTCAGAATAAATAAAGTGTATGTCAGACATTTGTCGACATACACTTTCTATTTGCTCAAAATCAAATGAAATTGATCCTTATAAGACAGGAAGAAACTCATTGCCCCTTCCATCTCTATCACTGTGGGAAACTATATAGGCATCAAGAACCTGCATAAGTTTCATAATCCAGTTATCGATATTTTCTAGATAAACCCCTGCCACACTTATTCTAAAACAATTGCTCTTTCCCTGTGCAAAATAGAAGGCACTGCCTGGAATAATTTCTATGCCTTGACTCAGTGCAAACTGGGCAAAGCTGTCTGCATTTAAATACGCTGGCATCTCTATCCAAAAATTAAGTCCACCTTCAGGCTGATGGTAGGAACAGTCTGCAGGCATGTAGGCATTAATGGCCTCTACTGCTGTGTCATACCTCTTCTTGAAAATATCACGCATGGACTCTATTTGCTTTTTCCAAAGCCCGCGGCGTAGGTACAAGTCAAAGGCTCTTTGAATGAGCCCAGATGTGGAAATATCGGTAATGTGCTTTGCAACCACAAGTTCTTGGCCCAGTCTTTTCGGTGCAGCCATAAATCCCAGTCTTAGGCCTGGCATATAAATTTTCGAAAAACTTTTAATGTATATAACACGATCAAACCGATCCATGCTCTTTAAGGACTTGCCTTCGGCTTCTTCTTCCTCATAGAAGAATAAGTCACTGGCATAATCATCTTCAAGTACCCACATTCGATTTTCAGAAGCCACCTCAAGCACAGCTTCTTTTTTCTCCTGTGAATAGGTATAACCCGTTGGATTATGGAGATTTGGCATGGTGTAGAAGAGTTTAGGTTTATATTTTTTCACCGCTTCTTTAAAGGCTTCTAAGTGAATTCCATCCTGAGTCATGGGCACTTCAATTATATTGGCGCCTTTCATTTTAAATGCTGCTATGGCACCTGTGTAAGATGGCGCTTCCACAAGAACATAGTCCCCATAATTAAGTATGGCCTTAGAAACGATGTCTATGCCCTGCTGGGCACCAGAAATAACTTGAATGACATCAGGGTCTACATATATTTTCGAATCTTTTAAATAGTCAACCACGGATTCACGCAGGGGTGAAAAACCCCATGAGGCCTGATAGCCAAAGGCTTTGCCCTTGTCCCTGTCAAGAACCTCATTCAAAACCATTTTAAAATCTGCCACAGGAAACAAATCCGCTGTCGGAGACGACTGGGCAAAACTCATTTCAGCCGCCTGCTTCGGCTTGTCATTCAGGTCTTCAATTTCTTCTTCCTTTGGTGTCACAAACGTGCCAGATCCAACTTTTTATAGACAAGCCCCCCTCCTCTAGGAGTTTGTAGGCATTGACTATGGTTACATTGTTAACATCTAAGAGTTCAGCCAGTTTTCGAATGGGCGGTAATTTTGTATGCGGACGTAGTCGTCCACTTGCAATCATAACCTCCAGCGCTTTAAAAAGCTGTAAATACAGGTGTTCTTTTTTATCTCTGTCCAGTTCGATCGTTTGGTAGGGATTCATACGTCACCTCGCTGGTTTATTTTATCTAATTTGCTTACAAAACATCATCTATTCACGACCTCTTATTCCCTATATCAAAACTATGCATCAAATCACCAGACTGGAAATAAAGAATCTCCCGTGCTCTGGTTGTATATAAAAAGTCCAATATGTATGAAAATATAAAGAAAGTCAAGATATGAAAAAAGATATGAAAAAAAAGCCTTCATAGTAAAACTATGAAGGCTTATCTTTCTGATTACCCAGAAAAGCCGTCACGGTAAAATTCAGCACCACACCCACACTAAGTGGGTGCACTCTCCATAACTTCTGCCTTCCTCTGATACGTACAAGGCCTGACATCCACTACAGAATGTATGCTCCCTATTTAAAACCAGTGGTTGAATTTTACTAGGCAACGGTCATCCCAGGCTCAATTACATTATACACGATTTTCAGTGAAATTTCCAGTCTCCAGAAGAAGTCATACAAGTCCGTATATTGCGTGAATGACTCATAGCCTGATAAAGTCCGTCTTAATATGATCCTTCTTCCGTTTTGGTTGAATCAGAAACAAGGGCATTGATTGTCTGCATTTCCTTGTCTGTCAAGTAACGCCACTTGCCGACACCTAGATTATCTAAGTTGACATTCATTATACGAACACGTTTTAATTTCACAACCTTGTATCCCAAGTATCCGCACATTCGTCTTATTTGCCTATTCAGCCCCTGGGTCAGTATGATTTTAAAAACGTATTTTCCTTCTTTTGTAACCTCACATTTTTTTGTAACAGTGTCTAAAATGGGAATACCATTCCCCATTTTCCTTATAAAATCTTTTGTAATGGGTTTATCTACAGTGACAATATACTCTTTTTCGTGATTGTTGCCCGCCCTGAGAATCTTATTTACAATATCGCCATCATTGGTAAGGAAAATGAGGCCTTCTGATGGATTATCCAGTCTGCCAATTGGAAAAATTCTTTTGGGATAATTTATATAGTCTATGATATTATTTTTGACTTTTAGCTCCGTGGTGCATGTAATGCCTACTGGTTTGTTAAAGGCAATATATATGGGTTTTTCTTTAGATTTCAAGGGTTTACCGTCCACCCGAACATCATCATGGCCACTGACTTTTGTCCCCACTTCGGGGTTTTTGCCATTTATCGTAACCCGCCCCTCTTCGATCAGCTTATCCGCTTCTCGCCTTGAGCAGATGCCTGTACTGCTAATGAACTTATTTAGTCTTATCTTATCATCATGATTTTTGAACACCGCTTGCATGCTTTTTCATTGAACACCTTTTCTTCGTTACACTTTTCAATATTCGTTTTGCTTTTGATCCTGAATCTTTGTGCATCCATTATACCATAATAATATCCTCATACTTTGCCACAAAGCCATCTAATAACAGTCAAAAAAATAAGCCCTAAGGCTTATACTATTTGTTGAGAATACAGTGCGTCAATCAACCGTCTTCAATCAAAAATCACCACACCCATGAAAACTCCAGTTTATGAATGATTCTATGGTGTGTGGTGATTATTTTACTGAACGCGTGTTTAACCTTCTATTTCATTAGCAGGGCTCTTACGGCCAAGAGGTATCCATCTGTACCAAGACCCGCTATGACCCCAGATGATGCACCTGCTGTCACAGAATGTCTTCTAAATTCCTCACGGGCATGTATATTAGATATATGCACTTCTATGACTGGTATTGAAATAGATTTTATTGCGTCAAATATGGCGTAGCTATAATGAGTGAGTGCCGCTGGATTTATGATGATGCCATCAAACGTTTCATCAGCATCTTGAATACGGTCCACAAGCAGCCCCTCATGATTGGTCTGAAAAACTTCACAATCCACTTTTAAATCTCTACAAAAATCAGTGATTTTTACGACAAGATCATCATAGGTCTCCTGTCCGTATATCTCTGGTTCTCTTTTTTCCAAGCATATTTATATTTGGTCCATTTAAAACAAGTATATTCATTTGACATCCTCTTTAAATTATTCCTGTTTTGTTTATGATATTTTAGGCCACTGATATATGCATGTCAATAGCTTTTTATGAATAATTATGAGACCAAGCACATGAAGCATCATTTGATTGACTAACGTTCACTGATGTTTCGAACGCCCTTGATGATATAGTTCACTGTGCCATCTCCATTATATTGAATTTCTATTTTTGTGCTGTCATGGAAGTTTTCAAAGGGGCCTCGAATTGTGAATCCCGTGTCCGTTTTAAGGGCCTTTGTCTTAAACTTTTTCGCCACCCACTTTTTATCAATTGTGAATGACTCATCCGTATCGACACCTTTTCTTTCCATGTTTTCAATAAATTTTTCTCGCTTAGCAGGATCATCAATAATTTCTTCTGTAAGGTTTCCAAGATGAAGTTCTCCAGAGTTAACAAAGACACTTTCAATATCTGCTCTGGCATCAATGGCATTTCTCACATCATCTTTCATATTGCTACGCACCCATTTTTCCATTTGGTCACGTACAATCCGAGTCTTGTCCATATGATCCACCACAAAACTAGCCTGTATAAAGGTCTTTTGGAAATACTCAAGGATACTGCCATCTTCAGCTTTAAGGGGTTGGTCCACCACCACAAGGTCGTAGTCATCCACACCAGGCTTCTTGAAAAAAGCCGCCTTATTGAGTCTCTGACTAAGTGATGGTAAACTGATTTCCTGAGAAACCAAATCGACCTTAAAGCCATTTTCCTCATATTGAATGTCGTGGACAAAAGAGGGTTGGTAGTCCATTTTCATAACCGCTAAACAACGCTCTCCTCCTGTGGAGAACTGGCAGACAATAACATCTGCTGATGGGATGATCGGATGTTCTTGCATGCACTTAAAAAGCCACTGGGCTATTTCCTTTGATGCCTCAACAAAATTATCTGTCTCATCATCATATATCTTCATCAAGTTTCCATAAACCACACCAGATGGATTAAATAGCTTTAGTTTCTATTTTTTTCACTGCTGAGTGATTTTAGGATATGATGTGTTAAAAATGCGGTTACCGCTGGCTCGAGTTCTAATTCTGCATCTGTTAAAAGGGGCTGATCACTGTTTTTATCCAGCACATGAACGATTGCCCTTTCAATTGAAGCCTCTTCTATACGTCTAAGTTCCAAATCAAATCCTCCACTCACTACTCTTCAAAATTCACTCTAACACCTGGGCTTATATCATCTTGGGGTACAATGACCTTTTCACCAAGACTTAGTCCAGACACAACTTCCAAATATGTTTCGCCGACAAGGCAACTTCTATAGGTCTTTCTTGGACCTTTCCACCTGACTCGACAAATACATGATATTTACCATTTTTCTGATATGTCAGTTCTTCCCTGATACGAAGAACTTTTTCCTTTGCCTCTGTAACAAAATCCACGTCAAGTTCTTGGCCAATAAGGACTGGAAGATCTTCTTTGACCGATTCGATTTCGACTGTGACGCGTTTTTGCTCTATGCCCAATCAGAAATTTGTGTTTCTGCTTTGGGAAATATCTTTGTCACAGAGCCATCAATCATGCTCTCATCATTTAAATGAATATCAACGGTGTGCCAACTTTGACCTCAGCCACATCACTATCGAGTATATCAGATTTAAAATAAACATGTAATACATTTGCGATTTCAAAAGTGACCATCCCCATATTGACATAGTCCCCAGCTTCAATATACCGGCTTAGCACAAGACCATCCTCATTAGCCCGAATTTCATGACGTGCCTTCTTAACTTCAAGCATTTCAAGCGCTGATTCCTGGGCACGGATTTCTGAAGCGAACTTATTCTTAGAGCCTCTGAAAGACCCTTTCTAATTTGAATCAAGGCTTGATACTTGCCATTGACTTCTTGCTGGGCCAGTTCAAGTGCTTTTTGACTATCATCCAAGGTCTGGGAGCTAATCGCCCCCTCTTCAATCAGGCTTTTATTTTTTCGTGGGATTTCTGATAACTGTCTCTCTGTATAACGGCAGAATTATATGCCGACTCCGCTTGTTGTATCATGGCCTTGTCATTTGGCTCAAGGGCATCCTCAAAAGCATATTTAAGGGCACTCAAGTTCTCACCTGCAATATCTATTTCTGTGTCCACATCGGTTGTATCAATCTCAGCTAAAAGATCACCACGTTTAACTTCATCGCCTATATCTGCATACCAGTCCTTCACTGTTCCACTTACAAGCACAGACACGTTCTTCGACTGTCTGGACATGACCTGAGCCTCTTCTTCGATTATATCTCTAACAAGACCTTCATCCACAGTTTCCAGCTCCACCAAGACACCACCAGAACCCGACATAGCCACTGCACCTGCTATCACAATAACGATTCCAATGACAGCAAGAACAATATTCCGTTTTTTGATTAAATTTTTCATGCTCTTATCCTCCTATGTCATCCTGTTCTTAAGGGCTTCAATAAAATCAAGCCTGCGTATACGGGAATAAGTTGCCACCTGAGCCATCAATACAAAGCTCAAGGTTAAGGCGCCTGATATTAAATACGACTTTAATGAAACATCCACTTTCATTGTATAGAGCTCTGTGCTGAAGGTTTCTGCCATTCCATTGAGCATAGCCCTTCCTAGAGGAATACCAAGAAGTACGCCCAGCAGGCTCATGGCTAAGTTTTCTCTGACAAGAATAAAGAAAATTTCATTTTTCTTAAAACCCATTACCCTTAGGGAAGAAAACTCCAGTCTACGTTCTAAGACACTCATCACTGATGAATTATATACGATGGCAAAACCTAGTATACCGGCAAACACAATCAGTATTGAAACACTGGCCAAAGTCAATTCTAAAAATTCTTCAAATATTTTCATCAAGTCGTAATTTGACTGGACAGATGAAATCTTTGGCACATCATTGAGCTCGTCCTTGATCGTCTGATCACTGGTGATCATGGCGCCATTTATAATGCCATGTTCTAAAAACTTTTCCTGCATGTAGGGTAAATCCATATAAATATTCATACCGAGACTCTGGTCAATAACACTCACAACTTTAATGTCAAGATCATCTCTGCCTGGTATGAAAGTATTTATCCTAAGGCTTTCCCCTGCCTTGATATCAAGATATTTTGCAAGGCCCTCTGTTATAAAAAGTCCCTTTGGAGGCAGGCGAAGGGGGTTGCCTTCTAGATCTTTAAATCTATACATGTTTGTATCTGATGGCATGCCCACCACGGTAACAATTTTTTTGTTCCATAAGTGTTCCACTTCAAATGGATACTCCAGTTTTGGATCAATATCCTTGTACTGGATAAGGCTCTTAATTTCATTGAGGGCCCCATCATCCACTGGCTCTGAAAAATTGATGTTGTAGTCCATTCGCAGGAACTTAGAGTAATGCTCATTGAATATTTGATCAAAGGCAGTTGATTGGAACATTGGAATCATCATTATGGCGTAGGTTAAGGCTATGCCCAATGTGATAAATATAAATCTCTTTTTTGATCTGAGTAAATTTCGAAGGACAATTTTCTCAGTGAAAGAAAAATATTTCCAAATGACAGTGCGCTCGAGAACTGTTCTATGTCCTGTTTTAGGCGGTTCAGGCCGCATGGATTCAGCCGGATGAATATGTAGAACCGTTTTTGCCCCAAACAAACCTGCCACGGCTGAGAAAAACAGACGATAGCACAATGGCAAAAAATAAGTACTCTGGATACAGTCTAATTTTCAAATAAGGTATGAGGAAGAACTGGGTGTACATTTGTGTCATGACAGCTGAGAGAAGAGCTCCCAGGGCCACGCCTATCAAAGACCCTACAGCCCCTATCATGAGGCAATACTTTATGTAGTGCCACACGATCTCCTTATTGTTGTAGCCCATTGATTTGAACACACCGATTGATGTTCTATCATTACGCACAGTCCGGCTGACCATAATGACCATAATGCTGGCTGCAACAAAAAGGAAGACAAATGGAACCGTTCTTGCCATTTTCTTGCCACCCTCAATTTCTTCTGAAACGAGACGGTGACTCAGTTGATCCTTCTTAGGATAAATTCGTTTTATTCCGTATCTATCAAGGGTGTCCTCCACACGTTCCTGGAGTATATCGATATTCACACCCGGTTCAGCTTTTATAAGAACTTGATTATAGTAACCTGTCATGCCAAAACTGTTCATGGCAAATTCTTCTGAGACAAAGACCACTCCAAATTTTCCCGGTGCTGGCAACATAGACTGTTCATTTTCCATAAGGTAGACATACTCTGGACTGGAAACAAAAGCCTTGACCTGAAGTTCATATTCTTTTCCGAGAATTTGGGGACGAATGGTTCCCTCTAAAGGCATGCCTCTCGCCTGGGCAAACTGATCAAAGACATAGGCATCTCTATTTTTATTTTTTATGGTTCGCCCCTCATAAAAATAGAGGTCATTAATTTTATAATTCGTCCTTAGGCAGGGATTCAATACGCACCGTGACTTTCTCATTCTCATCTTTAACCTTTAACGGCACATCGTACTGAATTCTACCCTGTGCATGCATAACACCAGGTAAATCAAGCACATCTTGTACACCCTTTTCGGGTACTTTTAAAGTTTCAACATAAATATCAGCAAAGTTTGATTCGTCATAATAGTAATTTAAAGAATTTTCCAAATTCACCATTGCCATTGTAAAAGCGACATATGTCAAAAGACCCACAGCGATCACTAGAGAAATGGCAATAAACTGACCGACATGATGGGAAACCATCCGCACCAGCCTAACATTCATTTTTTTCATTACCAAACAATCCTTTCAGGACTTATAGGCTCTTCATTGTAATGATCTTCTGTAATCTTACCTGACCTAAGCTTAATAACACGGTCTGCCATTTGACCAATCGCTGCATTATGGGTAATAACCATAACTGTTTTTTCATTTCCTTGTTGATCTTACTGAGTAACTTTAAAATCGTTAGACCTGTTTTAAAATCCAGCGCCCCAGTGGCTCATCACAAAGGAGAATTTTAGGATTTTTGGCAACCGCCCTGGCAATCGCCACACGCTGCTGCTCTCCCCCCGACATTTGGGCAGGAAAATGATCGGCTCTTTCTGAAAGTTCAACCGCCTGCATGATTTCATTGATTTCAAGGGGCTGAGAACAAATTTCTGTGGCCAGCTCTACATTTTCCTTGGCTGTCAAATTGGCCATTAGATTATAGAACTGAAACACAAAGCCCACATCATTGCGTCTATATGCGGTAAGTTGTTTGTCGTTGTAATTTGTGATGTCCACAGAGTCAAAGACCACCTGTCCTTCACTGGGAACATCCATACCCCCAATAATGTTTAGAAGGGTACTCTTCCCTGACCCAGATGGTCCTAATATGACGACAAACTCCCCCTCTTTAATGGTGAATGTAATATCCTGAATTGCTTTTACTGTGACTTCGCCCATCTTATAGTTTTTTGTCAGGCTTGTAACTTTTATAAATTCTGCATTCATTCTTTCACCCCGCTTTAACTTCTCCGAAAGATGGTTTACTCAGATTTTAATGTTTCTATTAAGTCTTGTATGTCCTTTGGCAATTCCGCCCTTAGCTCAATCTCTTTTGACGGTCTGGCCAACTTAAAGACCATTCTTGAACAGTGGAGTGCCTGACGATCTATAATTTCATGGTTCCCACCATAGAGAACATCACCATATAGGGGATGACCTATATGTCTAAAATGAACCCTTATTTGATGGGTTCGACCTGTTTCTAGTCTAATTTTGACCAGACTGGCATTTTGGAAACGTTCTATGACTTCATAGTGGGTCACACAAGGCTTACCATGCTCAAGCACCTTCTTTCAATATCTTCTTCGTTTTCAAGGCCGATTTTTGCATCTATGGTTCCCCTGTCATTTTCTAGCCTACCCATAACCACTGCTGTATACTCTTTAACCACTTCATCCGCTATCATCTGTTCTGAAATAACAGTTTGAGCATATGGGTTCTTTGCAATCATCATAAGGCCTGAGGTGTCCCTGTCCAGTCTGTTAATAAATCTGATTTTTATATCCAGGCCTTCGTCTAAAAAGAGCTTAGCTATGCCATTGGCAAGGGTCCCTGATGGATGTCCCTTGGTTGGATGAACAACTAAAAATGGTTGTTTATTAACTATTAATAGGTCGGCATCCTCGAAAACAACATTCACTGGGATGTCCTGTGGTTCAAATATATTGGATTCCATTTTCATTTCTATTGTTATGGTGTCGCCCTTTCTAATTCTTGAATTTAGGGAAACACGTTGACTGTTCAGCTTTATTCCTTTTTCTTTTTTTAGATCGTCGAATCATTCGGCCTGAGAGGTCCATACTCTGATGTAAGACATCCATTAGTTTTAGTCCTGCGTCCTTTTGCTGGGCTGTATATTCCAGCACATGTGTTTTATAATCCACCAACTGTCCTCCTTGGCACATTCATACCCTTTATATTCCAAAAGTATCTTCATTCAAAATATGGCAATACGTAGTAAAATCCGCTTAAGTCCCGTGATTAAGTACGATCCTTAAGCGGATTCTATCCGCGGTTTATCTTTGGAAGTTTTCATTATACTTAAATTAAGTATTCCAGAACAAGATATGATCCTGTGGTCTCTTCCAATAAAAGTATATAGTACGGAAAAGATATATTGCAAAATCTTACGAGTTCACGTTCATCTTCAACCTTTTCCCGAAATCCAGAACATTGACATTGACTTCATGCCAACCATACTTTTCCAGTTGATCTGCATTTTCTGGCTTAATGAGTTCTTTAGGAACAGATCCAAATATATTTCCATGAACTGTTTTATGCTGTTTCCAAAACTCATTGTGCTGGTTGATGGCCATGGCCTTCATAAGCTGTTCTGTTCTTTCTTCAGCAAAAAATTCCAAATAACTGCCTTCGAAAATATCAATTCTTTTCGTCGGTTTATATAAAAATGCAATCGTATTAATGATGTCGTATGGTCTGGACTTGGTGACTTTGTTGTCTTCCTTGCTAAGCACCACTGAATCAGCAGAAATAACCGCTTTTCCAAACTCCTGTTCAATGTTTGAAAGCATTCTTCTTACACGCTTTATTTGACCTTGAAAGCCTTCAAGATCTAGGGCCACCATTGACTCTTCCATTTCTCTGATTGCACTTTTTAAATCTCGAACTTTTTTTCGCATATTTCAAACCCCCGAGGTCCCTTTTCCCGGATTACCCGCTCTGTGTCAAAATGGTTTTTCATGACACTTTGACTTGAGTAAACCTAGGTTATCATTACAATTATACCAGATCGACTTTTCCATGAAAACCCACAGTGTTGATGTGGTAAAACTATATTACCTGGCTTTAAGGTCCTCTTTTATTCTACATATAATCCTGTTCACTTCTTTGGGGCTTTCAATATGCGGTGAATGTGCTGCGTTCTTGATCATAAATAGATTTTTACGGGGGCTCTGATTGTTTTACAGCAAGCACCCCTTCAAACAATATTATGATTTCTAACACAATGAAAACTTTATAATACCACTTTATAACAATACAAAAAGAGATACAAACGGCTATGGGTTTGTATCTCTTTAATATTTTTATAATAAGCTGATTATAGTATTTTTATAATTGCAGATTCATTTCAAAGATATTGAATGTTTTGACCTTATATTTCGGTTATGACCTTTTTTAAACTAGTAGCCTAGAATGTTAAATCCACAGTCAACATGCATAATTTCACCTGTTACAGCAGACCCCATATCACTCAAGAAAAAGACAGCAGCATTTCCCACTTCCTTTTGAGAAACCAATCTGCCTAGAGGTGCTTTTTCCACAAAGTGACGACCAATTTCATTGAACTCGCCAACACCTTTTGCAGCTAGGGTTTTAATTGGACCTGCTGAAATACCATTAACACGGATACCGCGCTGACCCAAATCATGCGCCAGATACTTAACACTTGACTCAAGCGCAGCTTTGGCCACACCCATAACGTTGTAATTCATAACAACGCGCTCTCCGCCCAAGTAGGACAAAGTGATAATACTTCCACCATCTACCATGTATTCTGTTGCATGTTTTGTCACAGCCACAAGGGAATAGGCACTGATGTCATGTGCCATTTTGAAGCCTTCACGAGATGTGTCCATATATAAGCCACGTAGTTCTTCTTTTTTCGCATGGGCAATACAGTGTGCCACACCATGAATGTTTTTCACTTCTTGACCAATTGTCTTGAACGTTTTTTCGATGTCCTCATCATTTGTCACATCGCACTCAACACAAAGTGAACCTTCTAGTTCTGTCCCTGCCAGTAGTTTTTCAATACTTTTTAGGCTTCTTTTCTCCTAGATATGTGAAGATAAGATTCGCACCTTGCTCTGCACACATTTCAGCAATGCCCCAAGCTATACTCCATTTATTTGCTACACCCATAATGACAATATTTTTATCTTTTAGCATACCGCTCATCGTACTCCTCCTAACAGTCAGGTATTAGTACCTGATACTAAACCTATAGAAATTATAACCTATTTATAATTCCCGTGCAAGGACAAATAACATGAATTGTCTGGGCGGATTTAGGGGTATAGATAAATTAAGACCAATTTCAGAATTTCTTAAGGTCTTATATAGGTAAATTTGGATTATAATACTAAGTAAGTGATTTATAAAAATGTCATTTTAGCGACTTGCAAAATATCATTCATGAATCCGCCCACACGGTATATAGAATTTTGATTCTTAATATTTATATACGGTAAAAGGAAAATATGGATCTGTAATTTTGCAAGCGCCTGATTTAGGCCATATTCTATTACAGGTGAAAGAACACCCTTGATTTTCACCATTTAAGTGCCTAATTAAGAATAAAACGAGGCGATACTATGAACAACATTGTTATGTCAAAACTATCTATTCTCCTGTTAACAGTCCTTCTTATAGCTGGAGGTTACTACTTTATCGGCAAGATGATCATCATCCTTATGCCTTTTATAATTGGACTTTTAATCTCAAAAATGATTAACCCCGCTGTCACGTTTCTAAAAAACAAGCTTCATGTCCCGCGCGGCCTATCCACAATCGTCCTTATTTTCGGGGCTATTTTTGGAATTGGCTTTGGTCTGGTTGTCCTTTCTGGGCGAATAGCGCGTCAGCTTATTGACCTGTCTTCCCAGTTTCCAATTTGGGGCGCTTCTATTGAAAGCTATGTCAACCGAGTTGCAAGTGCTTTGAATACAGTACGTTTCGGACAACCGGGAACCATATCTGACTATATTTCTAAAGCTGTTGATGCACTCATGTCAAGGCTTGGTGAAGTTTCAACAGTGGTTGGGTCCTCTATTCTCTCAGCTGTGACTTCCGTGCCCAACATCTTATTTTTCATTGTTATAATGTTTGTTTCTGCCTTTTTCATGACAAAAGACAGAGAGCTTATAGACAAATGGCTTGAACCCATTTTCCATGGCGAATGGACCCGAAACGAAAAAACACTCATTATAAAGAAAGATGTTCTTGGAGTTATTTGGGGATATGTTAAGGCACAACTTATTCTTATGAGTTTAACCTTTGTAGAATCATCCATAGGCCTTCTCATTATTGGTGTCAACTACGCTGTGCCTATTGCCTTTGGTATCGCTCTAATTGATGCCCTACCTATACTTGGTCCTGCAACAATATACATTCCTTGGATCATTTCTAAAATTGTCATAGGCGAATATGCCACAGCGGTCTCACTGCTTGTCTTATACTTAGTTGTGACCCTGGCACGACAAGCGCTTGAACCTAAAATTTTAAGCACACAAATTGGTGTATACCCTCTTGTGACCCTACTTTCCATGTATATTGGCTTGAAAACCATTGGTTTTGCAGGCATAATACTGGGCCCGATCACAGTCATAATTATACTGTCCCTCTTTAAGACAGGGCTCCTTCCAAAGCCAGCCATACTTGAACATAATTCAAACAACAACGAAAATAATTCGGCATAGTCCGAATTATTTTTTCGTGAAACGATTCCAACTTCTTTTCAGACTATTTACAAATTATTAATACATGCTATAATTATTCAAAAGCGAGTCTTTTATCAAGCACAACGGGGTGCACGGTGAAAGGCGATTTTTTGTGCCTATTTTTAGTTGTATACTGTATACAATATGTTTTATAATTTTCTATGAACTTTGAGGAGGTCACCAATGCTGTACTATGTAGAAACCAAAAAAACACAAGCCATCTGAGTTAAAAGAAATTCTTGACAAACATCCACAAATTAAGTTCGTTTCTCTAATTGCTGTCGATCTAGGCAACAATCACACAGACGAAAGAATTCCAATTGAAATTATGAAGGATGATGTTGAAGGCTTCTTAAATACGGGTGTTCAAACTGATGGTTCATCAGTTAACCTTCCAAAGATTGCTGACATTAACAACGCAAAAGTTGACCTAATCCCTGACCTGTCTGTAAAATGGTTTATTGATTACAACCCAAACCATTACGATGACGAAACAGGCAAGCCAGTTGGTACTCTCATGATCCCAGCTTTTCTTATGCATGATAGCAAACTTGTTGGTTCACGTGCAATTTTAAAGAAAGCTATGGAAAGTTTCGAAAAAGAAGTTATTTCTGTGCTGAAGAAACACCCTGCCCAGTGCGGCATTTTAGGGTTCACTTCTGCAGATGAAATTGAAAAAGTTGAACTTACAACTGCGACTGAACTGGAGTTCTGGGTGAAGACGCCTGACCACCGTTCTGATATTGAAAAACTGTCCACTTCACAAACCCTAAAAGAGCAGTACTGGAAGCGTACAGTTGGACCTGTTCGTACAGCGCTTGAGCAGTCATTAGAAGCTCTTACCAACTTAGGCATGAAGCCTGAAATGGGGCATAAAGAGGTTGGTGGTGTGCCTTCAAAGTTAAAAGGAACAAACAAATGGGAAGGCATTATGGAGCAAATTGAGATTGATTGGGAATACGACGAAGCCCTTCAGTCTATTGACAATGAACTTTTTGCAAAGAACATTATTAAGGACACATACGAGAGAAATGGCCTTGTGGTAACATTCCAGGCCAAGCCAATCGAAGGTGTTGCTGGTAGTGGTGAACACCACCACGTAGGTGCTGCTCTTATTCTTAAAACGGAAAGAGAATCAACCTATTTGCTTCACCAGATATGACTGCCGATACCTGAGTGCTCCAGCTGGGTGCCTAATGGGTCTTCTTAAGAACTACGAAGTGGTTAATCCATTTGTAACATCGACAAACGATGCATTTAACAGACTCAAGCCTGGTTTTGAAGCGCCTGTGTGTACAGTTGCATCTGTTGGGCACAGTGTGAAGGTTCCAACACGTAACCGTACGGTACTTGTAGGTCTTGTGCGTGATATGAGTTCTCCTCTTGCAACACGTTTCGAACTACGTGCACCAAACCCAAATACAAACTCATACCTGGCAACATCTGCTGTATACATGACAATGCTTGATGGAATTAAGGCTGCAGTTGCTTCTGGCCTTTCTTCAAACGACCTGGAAAAAGAGTTCTCTAAGCCGTATGGCGTTGAAAAATTCTATCTTGAAAAAGACAGAGCCTACCGCTCTGAAGAAGATGTCTTTGAAGATTACACTGAAGATGAGCGTAACAAGTTCTTCGCAAAACCGCCTGCAACTGTTTGGGAGAACCTTCAAAACTTCGAAAACCATCCAGACAAGGTTAGCGTTCTTACCGCTACAAGTGTCTTTGACAATAAGGTCCTAGAATCCTATAAAGAAACCCTAACCCTACAATGGACGACTGAACTCAAAAACAGAATCGTGCCTTCAAATGCCAATCTGGTGCGTCGTTTCTGCAAACTTCATGGCATTGAAGACATCACTGACCTGGATGTTGTAAACTGGGAGAAAATCAACGCCATTCGCTTCCACCTTATGAAGGACAGCATGACAGACAAGTCTCTTTTCACTCGTATTCGAGAAGGCATTGATGCTGAAAACTACAACACAGTGTCTGACCTACAACTTGAAATGTCTGCAGAAATGAACATCCTTATGCAGCTCTATATTGAATACAAGCAAAACCTTCTGTTTATTAATGACTAAAAAAATAAACAGTGAAAACCTATCAAAATACATTTTGAAAGCAAACCACCCTACAAATACTTCTATTTACACAGATAAAGCTGATGATTCCTTAGAATCATCAGCTTTTCCTTTGTAGAAAACTTCGAAAGACTAAGCGCGGATAAAATCCGCTTACTGAGTCTATTTATACGTGGTTTAAGTGGATTTTGTCTCATGTCAACTAGCCCAGCCAAACCGCCCTTGCCCTATCACGACCTGCCTTAAACTGGTTAAGACAAAAGGCGGGTTCAAAACGGAGGGTGTCCATAGGCATAAATTTTTCAAGCGGATCAATAACAACCAGCTGGTCCTTCTTGTAGTGGTCCAGTATATAGTCAGGCACGCGGTAATTGGGTTGAAAGGGTATGAGTATAATTTCATCAACCTTTTCATGAAGAAAGGGTTCTAAAAATGATTGTTGAGTATGCCGCCATCAAGGGACATGTCATTGTATTCTCCATGAATAATATCTTCTTTGAACTTGTCAAACAAGTACTTGCTGTCAAAGGTCTCCATGGTCTTTTTATCCAGTTTCAAACCCACTGGTTTTGGCAGCAAGGCTGAATATCGAATATGCTTTAGAATATTCTCCTTGTCCATCCCCACCAAGTTATCATAGCTTTCAATAAGTTGGCATTCTTTCACATTTACATAATTGACGTAAAAAGCCTTTAACTCACCCTCGTGGTCTGTCAGGTTTGCCAGTTGCTCTATAAGGTGCATGTTTTCAATAATATTGTCTTCTTCCTTGACATAACTCAACTGGGACTCATCCACATCCCACCACAAATCTTTTAAGGCTTCGTAGTTTCCCGTATAAATAAAGTATCCATTTATGGCGCCTATAGAAGTGCCTGTCACCACATCGAATTTAAGGCCCAGTTCATGAAGGGCACAGATAGCACCTGCTTGAAAAGCGCCCTTGGCGCCTCCGCCTTGAAGATATATTCCAGTCATAAAATCTCTCCTGTTCTCTTCTTCCATTATAAAACAATTTGGCGGTGAGTGAAACATAAAAGGAGCTCCTACCCCTGACATAAATAGTCATGGATAGAGCTCCTAGAATTACGGACTGTCAAATATATATTATTTTAGCATCTTAGAGATCTAATTATTCACCTAGTTTGTGAACGAATAGACCTGAACGAAGCTTTGGCTCAAACCAAGTTGACTTAGGTGGCATTACTTCACCTGCATCTGCAACACCAATTAGGTCTTCCATAGTTGTTGGGTACATAGAGAATGCAACAACCATATCCTTTTCGCAGCGTGCTTCTAGTTCTTTAAGACCTCTGATACCACCAACAAAGTCAATTCTGTTATTTGTTCTTGGGTTATCAATGCCTAGAATTGGATCAAGTAGGTTTTCTTGAAGAATAGATGCATCAAGTCTGCCAACAGGATCTGCTTCATCCCAAATACCTTTTTTTAGCCGTTTAGGACATACCATTTCTTTTCTAGGTACATACCAAATGTCTGCTTAGCCATTGGTCTGTAAGGCTCAGTGCCTTCAGCTTCAACAATATCAAACTTCTCAGCAACTTTAGCCATGAACTCTTCTGTTGTGTGACCATTTAGATCCATCACAACACGGTTGTAATCCATGATGAATAGGTCTTCATCTGGGAAGATAACTGACATAAAGAAGTTAAACTCTTCGTCGCCAGTGTAGTTAGGGAATTCTTCTCTTCTCTTCATACCAACTTTTACAGAAGATGCTGATCTGTGGTGACCATCAGCAATGTATAGGTATTCGATAGAAGCGAAAAGTTCTTGAATTCTAGCTACGATCGCTTCATCGTCAATTGCCCAAACGATGTGCGTGATATCATCTTCAGAATTGAAGTTGTAAACTGGCATGTGGAACTTGATCCAGTCATTTACGATTGTATTTGATTTCATCATTTTTCTGTATGTTAGGAAGATTGGAGCTGTGTTTGCATCACAGTAATCAAAGTTATTGATTCTATCTTCTCTTTTTGAGGTCTTGTGAACTCATGCTTTTGATTGTATTGTTCATGTACTCATCAATTGAAGTACAACCAACCAGACCTGTTTGAACACGGCCATTCATAAGTTGACGATAAATGTAGTACTTAGGCTTTTCGTCCTGAACCAGAATGCCGTCAGCTTGCATTTTGTCAAGGTTCTTACGAGCTGTCTTGTAGACTTCTGGGTCATACTGGCTCATTTCTGCTGGAACATCCATTTCAGAACGTACAACATGCAGGAAGGAATTTGGGTTGCCTTCAGCCATTTTTGCCGCTTCTTCTCTATTCATTACGTCGTAAGGTAGAGAGGCTACCTTTTCAACCAGATCTTCTTTTGGTCTTACTGCCTTAAAAGGTCTAACTATTGCCATTTCCAGGCCTCCTTAAACTTTTCAACAGAGTTATTTTGTGCACAACGCACCCAACTACTATTATAGGTTTTCATATATGTGTCGACAACCCAAAAGTTACAAAAAATTAATCTTTTGTCATTTCAGGCTGTTATAGTTCTTAATTTACTTGAAAAAATCAAGAATTGTTTCGTATGTTTCGATACCAATACGCATTTGTGCTTCAGCAGTAGATGCACCAATGTGTGGTGTCACAGAAATTGCAGGGTGGTTGCAAATGTCTTCACGCTTCGTAGGTTCTTCTTCAAATACGTCAAGAGCTGCCGCTGCAACCTTGCCGCTTTCAAGAGCCTTTAGAAGAGCGTCTTCATCCACTACGCCGCCACGAGCAACATTGACAAGACGAACGCCATCTTTCATTTTTGCGAACTCAGCTTCGCCAATTGTTGCTCGCCGAGGAAAGGAATGTGAAGTGAGATAAAGTCAGATTTTTCTAGAACTTCTTCCATTTCAACCTTCTTGTACTGTGGTGAGTCTAGATGAACGTGGTGGTCTGCATAAATAACGTCCATGCCTAGGGCACGAGCACGTGCACCCACTTCTTGACCAATACGACCAAAACCGATTAGACCAAGTGTTTTGCCCATTAGCTCAATGCCCTTGTAAGCTTTTTTATTCCATTCGCCTTTTCTCATTGTTACATAGAAACATGGATAAAGCGGGAAATAGCAAACATATGAGCAATTGTAAGCTCTGCGACTGATGCACTTGAAGCCTTTGGTGTATTGCGTACAGCAATGCCCTTTTCTTCAGCATACTTATGGTCAATATTATCAATACCAACACCAGCACGCACGACAAGCTTTAGCTTGCCAGCCTCAGCTGCGATGTCGATAAGTGGCTCTCTAACCTTTGTTGCAGATCTTACAATAAGGGCGTCAAACTCAGTAACCGCTTTATCAAGATCAGCACCAGCAAAGTGGTCTGTAACGACTTCATGTCCTAAACCTGTTAGGTAATCAACGGCAGTTTTATCCATACCGTCATTTGCAAGAATTCTTAACATGACACGTTCCTCCTAAGATACATCTTATACTCATACAATGAGGAAGCTGTCCATAGCTTCCTCACTGATATATTCATTTAAATTATAGACATAGAATGTCTTCAATGTGACCTAGTAGAACTTTTAGGTCTTCCATTGTCGTATCTGCCATATGTGCAATACGGAAAGTCTTTTCTTTTAAGTCGCCGTAACCATTAGAGATCATGAAACCACGCTTGCCAAGCTCTTTGTTTAGATCAGCAACGCTAATGCCTCTTGTGTTCTTAACAGTTGTAAGCGTGTTTGAAGCCACTTCAACAGGTGCGAACATTTCAAAATGCTTGTTTGCCCAGTCGCGAACGTAGTTAGCCATTTCTTCATGACGCTTGAATCTGTTTTCAAGACCCTCTTCTTCAACAATCTTAGTAAGCTGGTAGTCAAGTGCATACATGTGAGATAGTGAAGGTGTTGAAGGGTACTGGTAGTCCTTCTTTTGGATTGTGTCATATAGACTAACAAGGTCAAAGTATAGGCCTCTGTTTTCAACTGTTCTAGCACGCTCTAAAGCTTTTTGAGAAAGTGTGCAAAGTGCAAGACCTGCTGGTAGACCAAGACATTTTTGAGTTGAAGTGATACAAATATCAATGCCTAGCTTGTCTACTTCTACCTTTGCGCCACCTGCAGAACTTACCATATCCACACAGAAAATAACGTCTGGGTATTTTTTAATAACATCAGCAATGGCTTCAATTGGATTCATAATACCTGTTGAAGTTTCATTGTGTGTGATTGTAACAAGGTCATACTTGCCTGTGGATAGAGCTTCTTCAACCATTTCTGGTGTTGTTGGCTGACCTAGTTCAGATTTGAACTTGTCTGCTGGAACGCCATTTGCAACAGCCATTTTGTGCCATCTGTCGCCAAATGCGCCAACTGAGAATACTGCTGCTCTTTTCTTAGTACAAGAACGAATTGCACCTTCCATCAGACCTGAACCTGAAGATGTAGACGTGATAATTTCTTCTTTTGTGAACCATAGCTTTTGCATTTTTTCAGATAGGCTTCTTTGTAGAACAGAAGCGTCTTTCGTTCTGTGACCGATCTGTGGTGTCGCCATTTTTGAAGTACGTCATCCAGAACATCTACTGGGCCTGGAATGAAAAGTCTTTTATGCATGGAATTTCCCTCCTGTATTGTATGTACAATATTTGTTGTTTCCTGTCTTAAAATATATCATCTGGTATTTAATTAGGACAATAGGTATTTTTGAATATTACTAAAGCTTCAAACATCCCTTCGTTTATATACCTATAAACACCATGAGTATGCAAAAAGAGAAGAATGAGAGAACATTCTTCTACCAAAAGCACATACAGCACTTGCGCAATATATGCCCCGGTCGTAGATTAAGGATGTAATGGGGTTTTAATTCAATTACACTGTAATCATCTCAAAAAAACGTTTTCATCACAATTCACCCTATTGCTTAAATTTTATCCTATATTTGCATTGTATGAAAATACTTAATGTTCCCTTGCAGATTCATATATAAATTTTCTCCCATCTATAGTGGTCTAGGTCTGATATATCAGTCTTAGGACATAAAAATCACCGTGTCAGCGCCTGGCTGGCCACGGTTGATTTATACAAGTTCATTTCATAAACATTCTATTTTACCTGATAAGACTTTGGGGTTTTTCCTGTCATTTTACGAAAAACTCTATAAAAAATAATGCATGCTTTCAAAACCAACTTTTTCAGAAATCTCTTGTATGGTCAGCCCGCCACTCTTCAAAAGCTCTTTGGCATCCTCAACCCTTAAGTTGTTTCTATAATTTACAAATGTCGTTGATAAATGTTGGTTGAAAAGCCTCGATACATGGCTCTTGCTCAAGTGGAACTTTTCACAGAGAAAATCAAGATCCACATTCTCAGTATAATGAGAGTGTATGTACTCAAGAATTTCGTTAAAAGTGTTATTATCTGTGTATTTGAAACCCAGAACCCGCTCCATTGTCTCAAAGAATTTTTTATAGTCAACAGGTTTTAAGAGTATATCTTTGGCCCCAAGGCGAAAAACGGACTGGGCATACTCAAAACTCCCATAAGCTGTTATGACAATAATATCAGGATCATAATCGAGCTTGTCTTTCAAGGCTGTCATAACATCAATACCAGTGATGTCAGGCAATTCAATATCCAAATAAATCAAATCTGGCCTATGCTTCTCAGCAAGTTCAATGGCCTTTTTACCATTCATGCCTGTTCCAATAATTTCAATGGGCATGTTGTAGCGTCTAATAAGTCCTTGAACCAAATCAATACACATTGGTTCATCATCAATAATTATTGCTCTTTTCATTTTGGCCTCCTATCCCATTATGAGAGGCATCTTCACTTCAACGCATGTCCCGCGGCTGTTTTCATTAGGATCCGCCGGACCGATACTGAAGGAATACTCATCTCCATAATGTGTTTGAAGCCGCTTGTTAATCATAAACAATCCATTGTTCCTCGGCATGCCTTCAGGGTAGAGTTTTAGTAGGGTATCTTGATTAAAACGCCCACGAATCCCGCACCCATCGTCAATGACTTTGATCATCAGATCGGATCCATCACGTCTTATCTCTATTTTTATCTTTAAGGCGTTTGTCCGGTCTTTAAAGCCATGCTTAAAACAATTTTCAACCAGCGGCTGCAATGTGTTAAAAGGAATAAAGGATTTATCCATTTCCCTTTCAACTTCAACTGAATACTCAACTTGGTCTCCAAAACGCATTGTTTGGAGTTTTAAATAATTCTCTAAAAACTCAAGGTCATCTTTAACTTGAACGTTTTTTTTCTACAGACCTTAAGTTATATCTAAATAGATTTGCGAGATCTATGATCCCTTGATACGTTTGGAAGGCATCTTCCTTAACGGCCATAGAGGCCAGACTGTTAAGGGTGTTAAACAAAAAGTGATTGTTTAACTGAACACTGTACAATCTATCTTCAGATTCTCGAATCATGGCTTCTAAATGATTTTGAGAATCTAATGATTCCTTTAAAGATGCATGACTTGCATCCAGTTCTGAGAAGAGTTTTTTGGTTATGGTGTCATTTAGTAAATTCTGTCCAATAATTTGAATCTGTTCCAGCATGGCTTGAATACGCCCGCTGTGAACCCTATCCATACTTTCCAGCATGGGGTCCCCGACACTTTCAATGGTCCGCACATGCCCCCTTGTAAAAGGGCTACCATTTTGCCACTCAACTCCAAGGGGTAGACAAAAACGGTCAGACCATACTTGCAAACAACAGCACCAAAGGGGTCGCGTTGAGCCATGGTAAACCTGTGGGCATCAGAATATAAATAACAGTTTCTTATGTCCTTATGTATTCCACATTTTTCTCTGCATATGGCAGGGTATGGTCCGCCAATTATAACGGGCTCTCCCTTGGCATCAAATAAGTTAAGTGGAAATCTCAGCTGAGAAAAAGAACTGCGGTATTTTTCTGATATAAGCCTGTCGATGTTATCAATGGTTGTGCCCTCAAAGGACTGAAGCAAGCTTTCTATTCTTTGAACAAAAGAAGATGGCACCACTTTTCCTGACGGCACAGAAATAACGAGTTCAATAAGAGGCACTTCAGATGTATTGACTGTTTCATGGGCACTTCCCGCTTCAATATAAATCATATCGCCCTTTTCGCAGTACATTTCTTCATCTTCTATGATTTGAAGACCCTGCCCTTGAACGATATAAAGAATTTGCTCTTCCCCATAATGTATGTGTTTTCTCTGTCTTTGCTTTGCATCTAGGGTTAGAAATCCAATACTCATAGGATATGGTGTTTTTAACTTGTGTGAGTCCATGACCCATTCAATTCGGCCCCACTCAAAACGCTGTATGGACATCTTAACCTCCTGTAAAACACATACATAAATAATTTACTAGATACTTCATTATCCTATATTATCATAAACCCTGTGTCATCGCGCAAATTTGTTTCACTCCAGATCTATTCTCAGCATAGGATATATTTCACGGCTTATTCCCTAACACAATATTGTCAGGGGTCTTATTCATTCATAATTATAAAATACCAAGTTAATTGCTTCTGATACAGCAAGGCCCCATAAAGCAATAAATCCCCTATATAAATATAAGGGATTATAAGCTATCAATTGGCTTGATAGGCTAATAGTCTATTCAGTTTTAATTTGATAAACTTCACTTTGAAACCTCAGCCTAATACGTTAGAATAATGCCTTGATTGTCCACGTATAGGCTTGATAAGCCACCTGTCTGAAGGATAAGAACTTTTTTTAAAAGCGCAGTGTTTTTCAATCTCTTCTTTTAACATTTTAGCACGACTTAAGTTATTGCAGTGAGATATAGCCAGAATCCGGTCTCCTGTATTATCTGCATTTTCGCAAACAAGCTGTGCCAATCGCTTAAAGGCCTTGTTTGAGCCCCTTGCCTTCTCTTTAAGTACAATTTCACCTTCATCTGTAGCCGCCATGATTGGTTTTATATTCAGAGCTGTGGCCAATTTGCCTTTGAACTTGCTAATGCGTCCATTTTTCATAAGATTATCAAGGGATTCTGCAATAAAGAGTGTCTTTTTGACTGGCGATGTAATTTTCAACACGTTCAACAATTTCATCAAAATCCAGGCCTGCATCAATAAACTCCTTGATTTTCAAGGCAATCAGCGTTTCACCAATTGAAGCTGACCTTGAGTTGAACACATGGACTTTTGCATCTGGATTGTCTTCTTTGTATAAATTCTTAGCCAGTTCAGCACTATTGAACGTGCCGCTTAGGGCCGCTGAAATGGTTACTATAAAAACTTCCTTAGCTTTTTCAAACTTTTCTATGAAGTCATTAGGGGATGGACAAGCTGATCTTGGCAACTCATCTGACTTGACCATTTTACTGATAAAGTTAATAACATTTAAGTTCCTTGTCATCTATGTATTCTTCACCATCAATATAAAGTTTGATGAACGATGTTCACATCTACTTCTTTTGTATATTTTCATCAACTTCGCAGCTGCTGTCTGCAACAATTATTTTTCCAAATTGATACACTCCTCTTTCTAGGTGCGAGTCAAAGCTCGCATAGACCGGTTACCTTCTGAACATATTATGTCACAGTTAGGAAATCCCAGTATTTTATTTCAAAATGTTATTCAGTAAAAGCTCAAATCACTGTATACTTATCCTGCTAAGACATATGAGCATACTAAACCTGATCATAGTATATCGAAATTTAGGCCATCATTCAATTAAATGAATTAATCTTACCAGATTATTATTGTAGATTCCCTGTTTTCATCCCACAATGTCATAAACACTATAAGAGCCGCAGGTAGAATCTACCTGCGGCTCTTTGTAAGCTTAATAACTATATATTGTCCACTTTGAAAGACTCTGTTTATACATGAAGTTCAGTCCACTTCATCTCATAGTCTTAAGAAAGTTTATAGTGAAACCTGATCAAGAATTTCCGTTTCACGTTTTTGGACAGACGCTTCAAGATCTTCACATTTCTTTGTCATTTCAGCAACGAAATCTTCATCCTTGATTGAACCAAGATTGATTCTAACATTGAGTAGGGCACCTAAAACAGCATTTCTGCCCATCATAGCAGCAATTGCACCGTCTGTTACTGCATTGGTATTGCCACGTACAACAGCTGCCTCAGCAAGCGCCATAATTTCAAACGCTGTCTCAGCCGTTTCCATTGGAACGCTGGCAGCATACTTCATACCCTTTTGAATTTCAGCTGTTCTTGCAGCTTTTTCTTCATCTGTTTCTTTTGGCATTTTAAAAGCTTCATAACATCATCAAAAGACGCTGCATCTTTGTCAATCAGATTCACTAGCTTTTCTTGAAGTTTTGTAGCATCTTCAACAAGTTTTTTCATTTCGTCTTCAACTTCTACATACTTCTTCTTACCTACAGTTAGGTTGGCAACCATACCAGCTAGAGCTGCCCCTAGAGCACCACTAAGTGCTGCAATACTTCCACCACCTGGTACCGGTTCGTTTGAAGCCGTTGTTTCCACAAATTGCTTTACATTTTGATCGATTAACATTTTTTGTCCCCCTTAGGTCATATTCATATTCCAGATCTTAGTCCTCGATCTGGTTTCTATCGTAATGTTCGTTTTTAGGGTACTAAAGCTTGTTGTCCTTTTCTATGTTCAACATATACAAACTTTAATAGCCCCTCCTTTTTAATTACTTAATCTCAATATCAAGTTTATCAAATATCATTCGACCAGCCTTAACCACTTTTTCGACTGTTGAAACACCCAAGTGGTAAGGTAGGAAACGGTATGATGGGAATTCATGTACAACAACATCGCCTGCTTTGCCAACATCAATACTACCGATTTTATCAGCTCTATCCACGGCTGCTGCCCCATTTAGAGTCAGTGCTGTGATCGCTTCTTCAGTGGTCATACTCATTTTTTGAGTCGCCAGGGAGAAAATTAGTGGAATAGATTCCGTAAAGCAGCTGCCTGGGTTAAAGTCAGTTGCTAGGGCCACTGCTGCACCCATATCGATCATATCTCTCGCGCGTGCAAATGGTTCTTTTAGGCTGTAGGCCGTTCCTGGTAGGACTGTCGCAATAACCCCTGCCTCTGCCATGGCCTTGATGCCCTCATCTGAAGCCTGAAGAAGATGGTCAGCCGATACAGCTCCCACTTCTGCCGCTAGCTCTGCTCCACCTAGTCTTACGATTTCATCAGCATGAATTTTAGGCTTCATGCCCCATTTTTTTTAGCCGTGTTTAAGAGTCTACGTGACTGTTCCACATTAAAGACATTTTTCTCACAGAAAATGTCGCAGAACTCAGCCAAGTTCTTTTCAGCAACCTCTGGCATGACATCATTTATCATCATGTCGATAAACTCATCTTCTCTGCCCTTATAATCCTTAGGTACAGCATGAGCCCTAAGAAAGTCGTTACTATGTCTATTGAGTGCATGTCTTGAAGCTGCTTCATAGCTTCAAGTTGCTTTAATTCTGTTTCCTTGTCAAGACCATAACCACTCTTGCCTTCAACGGTTGTCACACCAAACATGGTCATTGAATCCAGTCTTTTCTTACCAACAGCGATCAGTTCCTCAAGGCTTGCTTCTTTTGTGCCTCTAACAGAGTTTATAATGCCACCACCGCGGTTCATAATTTCCATATAATCGTCGCCACGAAGTCTCCATGAGAACTCATCTGCTCTATAGCCACCAAAAACAAAGTGTGTATGGGAATCTACAAAGCCTGGCATAACAGTTTACCTGTACAATCTACCACTTCATAATCTTTCACCGATTCACCAATTTGTGCCATTACATCATCAGTTTTGCCAACATGGGTAATCAAACCATCACGAATAGCCACTGCGCCATTTTCGATGATACCGAGGTCGTTCATTTTGTCGCCTTTACGCGCTTCAAAACCACTCACTGTTACCAGTTCAGAAGCGTTCTTTAAAATAATGCTACCTTTTTCATTGAACATCGCTCCGTTTTCTTCATAATTTAGCGTCTGCCATAAATGACAGACGCATTATATTTACAGTACTATATCCTAGTTTACATTATAGATAAATTTCGTCAATGAAACGTCTTTTATATAGACTATTTAAACTTGTTCTTCAACTTGTCAATCATATCCTTTGCCATGGTGTCCATATCGTATTTTGGCTCCCAACCCCATTCAATTCTCGCGGCTGAATCATCCAGAGAGTTTGGCCAAGAATCCGCAATTTTCTGCTTCACAGGATCCACATCATAGTCCATAGTGAAGTCAGGTATATACTTTTGAATGGCTTCTTTAAGCATTTCTGGGTCAAAACTCATGGAAGTTATGTTAAAGGCATTCCTATGGATGAGTCTGGCTGGATTGGCCTCAAGCAGCTCTACAATGGCATCAAGAGCATCTGGCATATACATCATATCCATGAAGGTGCCCTTTTCAATATTGCATGTGAAGTGGCCTTTTTAATAGCTTCATAAAATATATGAACAGCATAGTCTGTGGTTCCACCACCTGGAAGGGCCTCGCTTGAAATTAAACCTGGGTAACGGACGCCCCTTGTATCCACCCCATATCTCTGGAAATAATAGTCGCATAAAAGTTCACCAGAGACCTTAGAGACACCGTAAATGGTTGTCGGTCTTTGGATGGTGTCCTGAGGTGTTTTCTCAGCAGGTGTACTTGGTCCGAATGCTGCAATGGAACTTGGTGTAAAGACCGTTAAGTCAAGGTCTCTTGCCAGTTCAAGGACATTGTAGAGGCCATTCATATTCACATTCCATAGGAGTTGTGGCTTGTCCTCACCTATGGCTGATAAAATAGCTGCCAGATGTATCACAGTGTCTACTTTATATTTGGCTGCAATTTTGGCAAGTTGATCAGGATTGGTCACGTCTACAATTTCAAAAATGCCGTCACTGCACACCTCTGATTCCGGTCTATGATGGAGACCTGAAGCAATAACTTGGTTTTCTCCATATGTTTTTCTCAAATGTCTTGTTATGGCTGTTCCAATTTGTCCCATAGCACCTGTTATAAGTATTTTTTTCATATGTATCCCCTTTCGCTTTTCCTGGGTCAATTTTTTTGTGTGATAGTATTTATCTACCCCATTTCTTGAAAAAAATGACACGGAACACGAAAATACTTCAAAAATGTTAAATTTTCATAGACTTCTTTGGTTCAGTTTTTGTACACTGTAAAATGTTAGTGGATTAATTTCCCATTTTCCCCTTGCTTAATCATATATGAAGGGGGTAAATAAATGAGGACGACATTTCATGAAATTTTTTTTACGAATGTGTATGACTTTTTAGGAAGTAGCAGGTGGACATATGATTGATTTTGACGCATTTATCTTTACAGAAATGGAATCTACAAAAGAAGACATTGAACCTCTTTATAGAATTTACATCGGTGAAATGGAAGACATGATTGAGAAACTTAAAGAAGCAATTTCGACTGATGACCTAGACGGTTTCAAAAGACTGCTTCATAATGTCAAAGGCATAAATGCCAATCTAAGAATTAACCCATTGCTAGAACCCGTCACTCAAATGTATAGCCGCCTTAAGTCTAGTGACGAAATTGATTTAAACAAGTCTTTAGATATTATATCCGCCCATTTTGAACAGGTAAAAATAGAGATAGAAAAATACTTTGAATGATGCGGTCTAAATGTACATAACGAGGTGTGATTCATGGAGAACCAAAAAAGAATACTCATTGTTGAAGATTCCCCAACTGTTGTAGAACATATAAAAATTATGCTTAAAAACTCAAATGTAAAGGTCTTTAATGCCGGAAGTGAGTTTGGTATGATGCAGTCCATTGAATCCTACGGGAAGTTGGTAGACCTGATTCTAATGGACTTAACCTTAAAAACTGAAAACGGAATGGACCTTATCAGAAACCTCCGGGCCAATGACAAATACAAAAAACTTCCCGTCATTATTATCACCGAACACGTGAGTAAGGATCTTATCCTGGAAGCTCGAAACCTGGAAGTAAGGGGCTACTTAAAAAAAGCCCATCGAAAAAGACATATTTCTTGATCGGGTCTATGGTGTCATTGGGAATGTGTCTATCATTCCTAAAAAACAGACACAGGGGATGATTCCCCACCTATATCAGGCTCTGACAATTTAGACACGAACTCTGAATCAAGTCCTGAAACTGGTCAAGTTAATGAAACTGATCCAAAAACAGAATCTGAAACAAGCCAATCTCCTATGACTGACACTAATGAAGACAAATCTTAAAAGATCTAAAATAAAAAAACGCGACCGTGTGCACTTCATCTGGCACATGGTCGCGTTTTTTATATTAAACTTGATGATTCAATTTCTAAATATGCGACTTAAAAACATCATTCAAAAGCCCCCACTATACCATCTTGGTATTTAAGAATCGAAACTTTATATGGGGTATAGCGTGCGCATAGATCAGTCATTTTACAAGCGCTTGAAATAACATTTAGAAGTCTGCTTGTTTCGGCGTACGTGGATAAGGCACAACGTCACGGATGTTTGACATGCCTGTTAGGTACATAATAGCTCTTTCAAAGCCCAGACCGTAGCCAGCATGCTTTGCACCGCCGTACTTTCTAAGCTCTAGGTACCACCAGTAGTCCTCTTCATTCAGATCCATTTCAGCCATTCTCTTTGTCAGAACGTCCATACGCTCCTCACGCTGAGAACCGCCAATGATCTCGCCAACGCCTGGTACAAGTAGATCCATTGCAGCCACCGTTTTGCCATCATCGTTCATACGCATGTAGAAAGCCTTGATGTCTTTAGGATAATCAGTAACAAAGACTGGCTTTTTAAAGACTTCTTCAGTCAGGTATCTTTCATGTTCTGTTTGAAGGTCAATGCCCCACTCAACAGGGAACTCGAACGCTTTGTCTGACTTCAGAAGGATGTCAACAGCTTCTGTATATGTGCAACGTGCAAAGTCTGAGCTTACAATGTGGTTCAGTCTTTCAAGTAGACCTTTGTCAATTCTCTGATTAAAGAATTCAAGTTCAGCCGGACACTCCTTCATCACGTAATCAATGATGAACTTGAGCATGTCTTCTGCAACTTCCATATTCTTGTTTAGGTCTGCAAACGCGATTTCTGGTTCTATCATCCAGAACTCTGATGCATGGCGTGCCGTGTTTGAATTTTCAGCACGGAATGTTGGTCCAAATGTGTATACATCTCTAAAAGCAAGCGCAAAAGCTTCTACATTCAGCTGACCACTTACAGTTAGGTTTGTTTCTTTCCCAAAGAAGTCCTTCTTATCATCAATATGGCCTTCGTCAGTCATAGGCACATTTTTCAGGTCATGGGTTGTGACTCTGAACATTTCCCCAGCCCCTTCACAGTCACTGCCTGTGATAATTGGAGTGTGAACGTAAACGTAGCCTCTTTCCTGGAAGAATTTATGAATGGCATAAGCTGCCACTGATCTCACTCTGAATACAGCCGAGAATGTGTTACTTCTTGGTCTTAGGTGGGCAATTGTTCTTAGGTATTCAAATGTGTGACGTTTCTTTTGAAGTGGGTAGTCACTGTCACTGCCTGCTTCAAGAACAACCTTTGTCGCTTTTAGTTCAAATGGTTGTTTTGAATCTGGTGTTAAAACGAACTCACCTTCAATAGTGAGTGCCGAAGCAATAGTGAATTTTGATACCTCTTCAAAATTGTCAATCTTGTCTTTTTCAAATACAACTTGCATATTGCTAAAATATGTTCCATCATTTAGTTCAATAAAGCCGAATGCCTTAGATGAACGTATTGTTCGAACCCATCCACTTACTTGAATCATTTGATTGGCAAATGCTTCTGGTTCTGCAAATAAGTCTCTGATATGTACTTGCTTCATTAATAAACCTCCTCATTATATTCATCCGATTTCTCGGATTACATTTCATATTTACGTTAACAACTCAAGTCTTATTCATTTAATAATATGTTTTGTGATTGTGAATAAGACAAAAAACAAAAAAATCCTTCTTCCCAACGTAATACTAAAGGGACGAAAGATAACTCACGCGGTACCACCCTCATTGCAAAAAGCCACTTATAGCTGCAAGAGCACACGATATAACGGTCGTCCCCGCCTGCGCCTACTCACTTTTAAGCTTTCGGACAGGGTCTCAGAGGTGTTCTTCACCAGTGGGCAGTGCTGAACTCTCACCATAATCAGCTCGCTATAAAACCACAATCACCGGATACTTTCCCCATCATCGACATTCCAATATTCTTTTAAAATTATATTCCATTCGAATTTATGTGTCAAACGCTTAATGAAGGGCTTTTCAAAATTTTATTTTGTGAGCCACAATTTTCTGCCTTTGATGAATACCACATCTTATTTCTCATGTCCATAAATTCGCTATTGTAAGTTATAAGTATAGTTCGATATAATTTAATATGATAGCTTTCGCTTAAGCCCTATCATTCTTGGTATAAATGAATCAAAATAACAGGAATGGTTGCTTAATTAAATAGAGATAGAAAGCAACCCCCTATGAACTGGTTCTTGTCTTATTCAAGGTCTGTTCACGAGGAAAAACTAAAAATGGTGGTGTTTTGTTTGAATGAAATCTTGTTAGAAATGCTTGTTCAGTTACTGGTAATATCTGCTTCACTTTCATTTACAGGTGGACTCATTCTTTATCCTCTTTCACCGGCGGCCAAAAGGCTGGGGTATACCTTTCTGGTTCCGCTGATTGTTATTGGTTTCGTACGCCTTTTAAATGACACTCTATCTTCTGAGAATCTGATCCTTATTGCGTCCTATTTTATGCCTGTGCTTCTGTTATTACTCACCCTGCTCAGACATTCTTTTAGAAACAATACACAGATGATCTGGTCTGTCATCGCACTGACTCTCGGACTTATATTTACAATTTTTAATTTTGGCGATGACCTGGTCAAGGGCCTTAACTCGCCAGTTATCTTAACCCTGCTCATTATTATTCACGTGATCCTTCTTGTGGTCCTACGGCAGCAAAAGAGGTCACTTGACTGGATTATTTTCACCATACTTCTTATGGGGAACCTAATCATGATTTATAAGAACATAGGCAGTTTACTGCCTCTGGGTTACGCAATCAACTCAGCCGGATACTTCCTTGCCCTCCGAAGCATTTTCACCGAGTATCAAATGCTCCATAAACGCACACGTGAGGAACACGAGGAAATTAAAAATGACTTTAGACATGCCGTAGAAAAAAGAAGTTAGACGTCGAACAAAAACGTATGGAATGGGTCCAAGATCAGATAAAAGAAAAGTCAAAACTTGATAGCTTAACCGGGGCTCTTATGAAAAAACCCCTACTGGATTTAATGGACACATATATCCATTCCAAGGACATGCGCAAGTTTTCTATCCTCATGTTTGATATTGATAATTTTAAGACTTTAAATGACACGTATGGCCATATAGTTGTGATAAATGTCTAAAAAACTGGTCTCAATTGCCTACACCACGCTTAGAGACGATGACTCCATAGGGCGCTATGGTGGTGATGAGTTTTTCATCATTTTGCCAGATCAAACAGCCGCCCAGGCTCTTAAAATTGCAGAGCGTTACAGGCAAAATGTTATGGAACAAACAGAACCGCAATACTCAATATCCATTGGTGTGGCCACATATCCGTGGGACGGCGAAACAAATAAAGCCCTTATAAAGGTCGCTGATGAAGGTCTTTACAAGTCTAAAGAACTTGGTCGTAACAGAGCTTCTTATGTCGGCTACTTAAACACTGACCACGATTTTGAAAAAGAACAGTTATAGCTTATTAAATAATCATAAGCTGGGCAAAACCATCCTACAGAGTTTTAAAAAAACATTCATAAAAAAATCCGCTTAAATGTCCTTTGCGCTACTGGACTTTAAGCGGATTTATTTTGCTCTAATATGGTTTATCTACTGTCCCTCTTGACCCACATAGGAATGTATTTTCCATGAATCATCCACTTTTTTGACTTCATACAGCCAGTGGTATTCTAACATTTTCTGTTTTCTCATCTGTTACTTTTTTTATGATTTCATGCACATAGACATTGGCCCTATCCTCAAGAACTTTCATATCCTGAATTTCATTTTTTTCAAAAGACAAGGTCATTGTGCCCGCCGGGAACCTGTGAATGATGTCATAGGCTTCTCCATTATCAGTGACATAGTCAAGAACACCCATGTCTTTATCATTTGCAAACAGCGTCCATGCATCATTGAAGTCATATATCAGTTTTGACAGCGTCTCTCTTGTGGCATCATCAGGTATCATCCCTGACGCCACATCCTTATCCATCTGCTCTGGAAGTTTATCCAGCTCTATAAGAGTTGCGTCTGAATCTGGACCCGCCTCTTTCACAGTCGAGTCATTATCATCCTCTTTGGCGACAAGGGTTTTCTCTGTATCCAGCTTGTACAAACTATACTGCAGTTCAAAGGCATCTCCATCATAAAACATAATTTTTTCAAAATATATGAGCCCTGTTTGTTCTTTAAATTTTCTCAGTTCATAATAATCCGATCCCACTTGGTCATATTTAACCGTGTAAATTGTTTTTCCATCCTCATCATCTTCTATATTTTCAATAGTTGATTGAACACGTACTTTCCTGCCATCAGAATCGACCACATCTTCAGTCCAAGTGGCCTGAATCTCCAAGGGGAGTTTTAGAAGGGTCAGTCGCTCATACTCTGAATCCATGAGCATTTGGCCCTCACGAATTTGTTCAAGATTGTCCCCGGATACAATATAGCTTAAGTCAAACCGGAAATCAGCATCAACTTCCCCGTCACTCATGTCTTCAACTTCACCAAAAACGCGGTAAATTTTCTGCCCCTTGGTGTCATAAACCTCACTAAGAGACATAACATGACTATACTCAGCTGTTCCATTATAAATCCAAGATGCAGGCATCTCAGGAAATATATCAGCTAAGGTGTCACTGTATTCAACAATAACAGCGGGCTTATCTTCCTTTTTGCACATCCGCCCGCCACCAGGACTGCAAACATCATAAGTACCACGAATATAATTTTCATATTTTGCTTCATACACAACCCCATCAATCTTATGTCTATTTTGTAATTCTTCTAAACTTATAAGCCTTGTACCTTCTAGGCTTCCTATTCTTATAAGTCGTCTATGTTTTTGAAAATCTCTTCAAGATTCTCTTCGACTCATATTATCTCATAGATCGCCACTGAAATCTTTATGGAATTGATATTTTACTGGTGACTTTGGAAGAGGCCAACATGTATACACAAAGAAATTATGGGATTATGCTCATTTGAAAGAAATTCATTCATTTTATTTGTATATTCTTTACATAAGAGTATTGTTCTATTTTTCAAAACATTTCAAAAAAAACTTAAAATTCTTCTCAAACGCTCACGTCTTATAAATAGTATGCCAAGATCCACCTTTATATACCCAAAACGCACAATATTATGTTAAAATAATAACATGTGAGCGCGATAATAATGTGCCAACTTCTCTATAAATTGGCAGTTTCCAACGCTTGCAGACAAACAATTACTTTGTCAGGTCGGTGAAAAACCATTTATATTATATTTCGAGCCGTGGGTATGAAAATTTCGTTAAACTTTGGTCGGTTAGCGTAATAATTTTCGTTAATTTCTTAACGGCTACAAGGAGGTTCCTCATGAATTTTGAACTCGGACAAGAGTATGTCCTTCTTCGTCAAATGTATCGTTCATTTGCCGAGAACGAAGTAAAGCCTCTCGCAGAGGAAGTTGATGAAGAAGAACGCTTCCCAGTGGAAACTGTGGAAAAATGAAGCGCTTTGGATTCTTTGGTATTCCATTCCCTAAGGAATACGGTGGGGCAGGTGCTGATAATCTGGCCTATGCTATGGCTGTTGAAGAGCTTTCAAAAGCTTGCGGTACTACTGGCGTAATCGTTTCTGCTCATACATCATTATGTGCAGCGCCAATCTATGAGTTCGGTACAGAAGAACAAAAACAAAAATTCCTTGTGCCACTGGCTAAAGGAGAAAAAATCGGTGCATTTGGCTTAACAGAGCCTGGCGCTGGTACAGATGCTGCTGGTCAGCAAACAAGAGCTATACTTGATGGCGATGAGTACATTCTTGATGGTTCAAAGATTTTCATTACAAACGCTGGCTATGCTGATACATATATCATCATGGCAATGACTGATAAGTCTAAAGGCACACGTGGCATTTCAGCTTTCATCGTTGATGCCGAAACACCAGGCTTTAGCGTTGGCAAGAAAGAAAAGAAAATGGGTATTCGTGGTTCAGCAACTTGTGAGCTGATTTTTGAAAACTGCCGAATCCCTAAGGATAATCTTCTTGGCAAAGAAGGCATGGGCTTTAAAATTGCTATGAAGACGCTAGACGGTGGCCGTATTGGTATCGCTGCTCAGGCTCTTGGCCTTGCACAAGGCGCTATTGATGAAACGGTTTCTTATGTAAAGGAAAGAAAACAATTTGGTCGTCCTATTTCTAAATTCCAAAACACTCAGTTCAAACTGGCTGATATGGAAACTAGAACAGAGGCTGCCCGTCTTCTCGTTTACAAGGCAGCGCGCTACAAAGATGCTAAAAAACCATTCTCCAATGAAGCGGCTATGGCAAAACTTTTTGCTTCAGAAGCAGCTATGGACGTTACGACAACTGCCGTACAACTGCACGGTGGCTATGGTTACACTAGAGAATATCCAGTTGAGCGTATGATGCGCGATGCTAAGATCACTGAGATCTACGAAGGCACAAGCGAAGTTCAGCGTATGGTTGTAGCAGCACAGTTGCTTAAGTAATTAGGAGGTTACAAAGATGAATATCATCGTTTGCATAAAGCAGGTTCCAGATACAACAGAAGTTCGTCTGGATCCTAAAACAGGCACGCTTATCCGAGATGGCGTTCCAAGCATCATTAATCCTGATGACAAGGCTGGTCTTGAAGCCGCACTTGCTCTAAAGGACCAACACGGCGCACATGTAACAGTACTGACTATGGGCCCTCCACAAGCGGATAACGCATTAAGAGAAGCTCTAGCAATGGGCGCAGACCGTGCTATTTTGCTGACTGATAGAAAGTTTGCCGGTGCAGACACTTGGGCAACTTCTATGACCCTTGCAGCTGCTATTAGAAACCTAGACTACGACCTAATCGTTGCAGGTCGCCAAGCCATTGATGGCGATACAGCTCAGGTTGGACCGCAAATTGCAGAAAAGCTGAATTTACCACAAGTCAGCTATGTTGAAGATCTTAAAAAAGATGGCGACAGCCTGATTCTTAAGAGAGTCTTTGAAGACGGCTACCATATGATTAAGGTGCCAATGCCATGTCTAATAACGACTTTAAGTGAAATGAACACAGCACGCTACATGTCTGTTCAAGGCATTTTCGATGCTTATCGTGATAAAGAAGTGGAAACATGGACATACGAAAATATTGAGATTGAGGAGCAGCATCTTGGACTTAAAGGTTCCCCTACTCGCGTTAAGAAGTCATTCACAAAATCTGTGAAGGCTCCTGGTAAAAAGTATGACGTTGACCCACAAACAGGCCGCTAAAAATTATCCTTGAAAACCTCAAGGAAAAGTACATTATTGATTAGGAGGACTCACGATGAAGCATACGGACTACAAAGACGTAATGGTCTTTTGCGAACAGCGTGAAGGCCATATTGAAAAGGTATCTAAAGAACTGGTTTCTAAGGGCCGTGAGCTGGCAAATGAACTGGACTGCTGTGTAAGAGCACTTGTTCTAGGCCACAATATGAAAGATGACCTTAACGAACTTATCCAGCTAGGCGCTGACGAAGTCATCCTTGTGGATGAAAAAGAACTGGCTATATACATGACTGAGCCTTACACAAAAGCAATGGTTGAGGTTGTTCTTGATAGAAACCTGATGTTATCCTAGTGGGTGCATCTACAATTGGCCGTGACTTGGCTCCACGTGTTTCTGCTCGTATTAACACAGGCCTTACAGCTGACTGTACAAAGCTTGAAGTTGATGAAGAAACAAAAGACCTTCTTATGACACGCCCTGCTTTTGGTGGTAACATCATGGCAACGATTATTTGTCCTGAGCACAGACCTCAAATGTCGACTGTCCGCCCTGGTGTTATGACGCTTGCAGAAGCTGATACAGCACGTAAAGGTGTTATCTCTAAGGTGCCTGTTGCCTTTGACTCAGCTGATATGAATATCGAAATTCTTGAAGTTGTCAAGGAAACGAAAGCAAAAGTGAACATTGAAGATGCAAATATTCTCGTATCTGGTGGTCGTGGTGTTGGCAAGCCTGAAAATATGTCTACACTTGAAAATCTAGCCCTACGCTTGGGTGGTACTGTTTCTGCTTCTCGCGCAGTTGTTGATGCTGGCTGGATTGACAGAAACAATCAAGTAGGACAAACAGGTAAAACTGTACGTCCTGACCTCTACTTCGCTTGCGGTATCTCTGGCGCTATTCAGCATCTTGCTGGTATGGAAGATTCAGAGTTTATCGTTGCCATTAACAAGGATGAAACTGCACCGATTTTTGATGCAGCTGATCTTGGTATCGTCGGTGACGTTCACAAGGTTATTCCTGAGCTTATGAAACTTCTTCCAATCACAGAAGAAGACTAATTCACTTCACTAAACATAATTCGCTAACATACAGTCGCAGTGTAAATGGTTATGATACAGCCATTCACACTGCGATTTTTTTCATATAAACTTTATATTATCAAAATTCATACATATGCTTATACGATATTAATTGCACGACATTCGATTTTTAGATGTCCTAATGGGTAAAAAATAGATGCAGCTTATAAGTGTATGCCACACAGAAAGAAGTGAATGTCTTGACTATAAAAAGAAGAATTGTGGTTATTGATGATGATGAAATGTATTGCCGATCTATAACCAGAACTTTAAAAGATGAAAACACTGAGGTCACATATTTCACCGACCCCCTCCGAGCCCTTGAAGCCTTGGAATATGATGTGATTGATATACTCATAACAGATTATCTTATGCCGCACTATAATGGCATTGAACTGATGAAAAAGATTCATGTATTTCATCCAAATCTCATCGTCATACTCATTACAGGTGTCAATGACTTCAATGTCGCTGTAAAGTGCCGTCAATGAAGGCTTATCTTTCGACTGCTTACGAAACCTTTTGATAATGGTGAATTGATCCATGCCGTAGATGACGCCTACCAAAAATTACTGGACAATAGAATGTATGAAAAATTCAAAGACTGGTCCTTTGCGACACTGGGGAGTGCGTATTATGATGATGTGGTGGAGCAAATACATCAAAACACCATTGACGGCCTCCTCCATTTAATGAAAGCAAAAGACCACGAACTTTACGAGCATTCCCTTCGTATTGGTGAAATGTCTATTCGACTGGCCAAATATATAAGCTATAGCCCTTCCGATCTTGAGAATCTATATGAAGCGGCCCTTTTTCATGACATCGGCAAGTTAGCTATCAAGGACAATATACTGGATAAGCCTGGAAAACTTGATGTGACAGAATATGATCAGGTCAAACGTCATCCAAGTGTCGGCGCTGAAGTCTTGAAAAAATTAGGCATTAATAAAAAAGTTCAGCTTTATGTGTTTCAGCACCACGAACACGTTGCCGGAACAGGCTATCCAAATGGACTCAAAGCCGACGAAATTGAACTTGCTGCTAAGATTATTGCCGTCGTTGATGCGTACGATGCCCTACGATCCAAAAGATCCTACAAGGATTCTATGGACTTAGAAGACTCTATGAATATCCTACGACAAATGGGGGGAAAAATATTCGATAGCCAGCTGATTGAATGTCTTTATAAAATGTTGTGTGAGGAAGAAGTAATATGTGTGAGTGACTTCAAACCAAGATCAAAAGCGAAATAATAACAAATAAAGAGCCTCTTATGATTTTAGATAAGAGGCTCTTTTTATGGCGTTTTAAAGACCAAATATGATTTCTATGTTTAGAAAGTCACGATAGTGGTACTAATGTACTACAGCGCGGTATATTTTAGTTCTAAGACCCACACTCCAATGCCACTGTAATTAAGGAGGTTGACTATGAAAGTATTAATCGTAGATGACTCCCTATTCATGAGACACTTCATAAAAACAGCCCTTCTCCAACTTGAAATAGAGGAAATCATAGAAGCAGAAGACGGTTACAAGGCCGTTGAGCTATACCAAAAACACCGACCTGACTTGGTTCTTCTTGACATAAACATGCCTCATATGAACGGTATTGAAGCCTTACGCGCCATCAGGCAAATTGATACCCAAGCTAAAATTATCATGTTGTCTTCTATGCGCAATCAACGCACTGTCAAAGAGAGCAAATCACTTGGAGCCTCAGCTTATATGCAAAAACCATTTCCAAAAATGCAACTTGAAGAAATCGTTAACGAGGTCTATGAAGAGACCTTACCCAATTAAGGGGCATACCACTTCTCAACTCAAAATTTAAATTTTGGGGTTCATGCCATAAATTTTTCTATTTGTATACCTTATTTTCTTAGATGAGAGTCAATCACCAGTTTAATCTGTTCTGTTAAGGCGATTGTATCTTGCTTAATTTCATCTGTCATTTCGATTGGCTTGTCAATTGTAACTTCAACATGTGCAGGCTTAATCACCTTGCTTCCCTTTTTCATAATGTCTTTAGACCCACTTATAGTTACAGGAATTATAGGCACTCCAGATTTTGTTGCCAGCTTTAATGCGCCTGGCTTAAACTCTAGCAAAGTTCCATCCACCGATCTTGTTCCTTCAGGAAATACAACCATTGAGTAACCCTTTTTGAGATTTTTTATACCAGTCATAATAGCCTTTGCGGACTGGCGCATATTCCCCCTGTCCATAAAAACACATTGCATAAGCTTCATCCATCTATTAATAAATGGGAATTTCTCAAGCTCAACCTTTGCAATAAAGGCCTTGGGTTTGTCAATATGTCCAAGAAGGATAGGAATGTCGAAATTGCTTTGATGGTTGGCAACAAAGAGAACAGCCCTATCAGAAGGGATGTTTTCAGCGCCTCTGACTTCAACTGTCGTTCCGCTGACCTTAAGCAATTTTCTCGCCCAGGGACCAACAACTTCATTAACCATTTGATCTCTTCTTGCTATTTCTTCTTGTTTTTCTAACTTTTCACTCTTACTTAACCTTGGAATTGATCCCAAAAGCGTTATCCATAAATAAGAAAACCATACCATTGTGCGAAGCATACTATTTTTCCTCCATGATGTCATGTTTCATAAGCTTTACGACCAGCTAATTAGGCGTCTTGTAAACGACCATGAGAATGTCTGTAATTTTGCAAGCGCCCGAAATATAAATATTATCAGTGCATTAAAATTTTAACACAAACCGATGGAATATGTAACACCTCAAAAAGTACTCTAGCCCAGCGATTTGGTCATCCATAACGCCGAGCCAGAGTAATATTTGTGTGTGTGAAGCCAAAGGCTTTAAAGCATATTTAAATTAAACTCAGACAGGTCTTTAACCACCATGTCTGCGTCTGTAAGGACACTGGCTTCTCCAATGCCAACTGCGACCATTCCTGCTGCCTTGGCCGCTTGTAAACCAGCTACACTGTCTTCAAAGACAACACAATCTGTATAGGATAAACCCATATTGTCAGCCCCGAGGGTAAAGACTTCCGGTCTGGTTTTGCCTTAGAAACATGGGTGCCATCCACCACTGTATCAAAATAATTTTTCAGGCCTGTGCGTTCCAGAATGAGTCCCGCATTTTTGCTTGCTGACCCAAGTGCGCATTTATAGCCATTTTCTTTCAGCATTTTCAGAAATTCAAGGGCACCTGGTAAGATTTCAGATGCATCCATTTTAGATATAAATTCAACATACCACTCATTTTTGCGGGTGGCAAGGGAAACTTTTTCTTCTTCTTGAAAGCGTTTTATTCCCAAGCTCTAATATAATGTCTAAAGAAGCCATCCGACTAACCCCTTTAAGTCGTTCGTTGTCATCTTCGTTGAAACGGATATTCATTTCATCTGCTAAACGCTTCCATGCTTTAAAGTGATATTTTGCCGTATCTACCAAAACACCATCTAAATCAAAAATATATCCTTTATATTCTTTCGCCATTGTTCTTCGCTCTCCTTTATTTTTTAAACCAATTGGTCTTCAAAACGACAAATTTTGTGTGCCAGAAATCGCCCATGTGATCTGTTTGCATTTATGAGTCATCCCATCTGTTTATAACAACACATACCTATGATAAAGATTATATCAAAGACATCGTTTGCACAGATCAATTCACAGCAAAATAAAGCAAAGGGCATAAAATTGCACAAGGTCTATTGTACAGATCGTACAAAAAACATAAATCAGACCAAAAATAGGCTTGAATATAACACTTTTATATATTTTCTGGTATAATGGACGTAGCGAGTTCTATTTTTTTTATTTAATCATGCAACCGATTGCACAAACAAATTAGAAAGCAGGTGTTTGTCTTGAAATATGTAATGGAAGATCCATGGAAAATTATTGAGGACGGCTATCATCCTGAGGATAACCGTCTTTATGAAAGTCTTATGAGCCTGGGAAATGGCCACATGGGACATAGAGGCAATTTCGAAGAGGATTTTAGCGGTGATAGCCTTCAAGGCTCGTACGCTGCAGGGGTTTACTACCCAGATAAAACAAGAGTTGGCTGGTGGAAAAACGGATACCCAGAATATTTTGCCAAGGTTCTAAATGGCACTAATATTATTGGCATTCATGTTTATATCGACGGCAAGGCTGTGGATTTAGGACAAATCCAACCTAAAAATTTCACCCGTGTTCTCGATATGAAAAACGGATGTCTTGACCGATCATTTACCTACGATGTCCATGGCAAGTCTTTTGATTTCATCATTAAAAGATTCCTGAGTTATGATACGCCAGAGATTGGTGCCATTGCCTACCAGATCCATGCAAAAGATGACGCTGTGATCCAATTTGCACCATACCTTGACGGTAACGTCCACAATGAGGATGCCAACTATGATGAATTCTTCTGGGAGAATTGTTCCCAGTATTGTGGCCCAGACTACGGGACAATCACAATGTCAACAAAGAAGACTGGATTCACTGTCCATACCGCTATGAAGTCTACACTTCATTCTAAGGCAGGCCTTGTTACAGAACCAGCATCATATAAATCTGATGACAGGTATGCTGAACACCTTTATGAATCTCATGTAAAGGCGGGCGAAAGTGTTACTTTATACAAGTATTTTTCACTTGTAACTGATCGTGACCATGATATTTCAAAACTAACAGCACATGGTAAGACCAAACTTGAAGAGGCTGCTGAGCTTGGTTTTGACAAATTGTACAGTGCCCATACCGACAAATGGGCTGAAATATGGAAAGAAGCCGATATAGAGATTGACGGGGATGTGGCTGCACAGCAGGGCATTCGCTTTAACATCTTCCATATGAAGCAAACCTACAATGGTGAAGACCCTCGCCTCAATATTGGACCAAAAGGCTTTACCGGCGAAAAATATGGTGGAAGCACTTACTGGGATACAGAAGCATACTGCCTTCCCTTCTACCTATCTACAAGCCACGAGGATATTCCTAGAAACCTTCTTATCTACAGATACAAGCACCTTGACAAAGCCATTGAAAACGCATCAAAACTTGGTCTAAGGGGCGCCTTATATCCAATGGTTACAATGAACGGCGAAGAATGTCACAACGAATGGGAAATCACATTTGAAGAAATCCACCGTAATGCGGCAATCGCTTACGCTATTTTCAATTATATTCGCTACACTGGCGATGAGGCCTGCCTTTCGGAATATGGACTGGAAGTTCTTCTTAACATCAGCCGATTCTGGGCAGACAGAGTCAACTATAACCCATATAAAGACTGTTACATGATGCTTGGCGTTACTGGTCCAAATGAGTACGAAAACAATGTTAACAACAACTGGTACACCAACCTTATGGCATCGTGGACTCTAGAATACAGCCTTGAAGCCCTTGATTGGGTTAAAAAGAACAGCCCGAAGCGCGCGGAAGAAGTCCTTGAAAAATATACTTTTACTGATAGTGAATTAGAAACTTGGAAAGACATCACTGATAAAATATATCTGCCTGAAATTGAAGAACTGGATGTATTTGCCCAGCAAGATGGGTATATGGACAAGGAGCAGATCCTTGTATCTGAACTAAGTTCAGAAGATCTACCCCTAAACCAGAAATGGTCATGGGACAAAATTCTACGTTCTTGCTTTATTAAGCAGGCTGATGTTCTTCAAGGCATTTTCTTCCTAAGTGACAGGTATGACATTGACACAAAACGAAGAAATTTTGATTTCTATGAACCGCGCACAGTCCATGAGTCGTCCCTCTCTCCTTGTGTTTACTCAATCATCGCAGGAGAGGTTGGATACCATAACAAGGCTTATGAACTCTACCAACGTTCAGCGAGACTTGACCTTGATAACTACAACAATGATACGGACGATGGTCTTCATATCACATCCATGGCAGGTACTTGGATGTCTGTGGTTTATGGATTCGGTGGATTCAGCACATCTGATGGTGTTGCTAAATTCAACCCATTCCTGCCAAAGCAGTGGAATGCACTAAACTTCCACATGCTCTTTAGAGACAGGCTGTTGGTTGTTGGAATTGATAAGGATAATGTAACAATTGAAATGGTCTCAGGTGACCCTCTAGACATTGAAAATTTATGAAAAACCATACAAACTGTCTACCGATAAACCCGTCACTGTGGCAACAGACCATAGTCGTGCTATAGACTAACTACAACTGCTCATATAACTTATTTAAAAACAGCCAGTGCACATCATTTGTGTACTGGCCTGTTTCGTATAAAGGTGGCTACGAAGTTAACAAGAGAGGTGTTGTATATGAGTAAAAAACCAGCCGTTGCTTATTTTAGCATGGAATATGCACTGGAAAATGACCTAAAACTCTACGCTGGAGGACTCGGTATTCTGGCAGGAGACTACCTAAAAGGCGCAAAAGACAACGATTATCCCATTGTGGGCATAGGCATAAAATGGAAACAAGGCTATACCCAGCAGCGTCTGGATAACGAGGGAAACGCCTATGACTGCTACCATAACTATACCTATGATTTTCTTGAAGATACAGGTGTGAAAGTCAACGTTGAAATCCGTGGCAGAAACATCGCCTGCAAAGTTTGGAAATGCGAAACGTTTGGGAATGTTCCCCTCTATCTTCTTGACACAGATCTTCCTGAGAACCCTGATCCCTGGATTACAGGACAACTTTATGGTTGGTTTGGTGAAGAAAGAGTTGCCCAGGAAATCGTACTGGGTATTGGCGGTATTCGTGCCCTGAGAGCCCTTGGAATCCATACGGATATTTACCACTTTAACGAAGGCCATGCTGTTTTTGCTGGTCTTGAACTCATTCGTGAGCATATGTCTACGGGGCTTTCCTTCAAACGTTCTGTGAAAAAACCAAAGACAAGGTCGTTTTCACAACCCATACCCCTGTCATACAGGGAAACGAAACACATGATATTGACCGCCTTATGTACATGGGCGCCAACAACACACTCAGCGAAAAGCAACTTGTCAAAATTGGTGGAAAGCCTTTCAACATGACTGTGGCCGCCCTAAGACTCTCTAAAATCAGCAATGGTGTTGCCGAACTTCATATGAAAACTGCCAACAAGATGTGGGCCCATATTGAAGATCGTTCGGACATCATCGGTATCACCAACGCCATACATATTCCAACTTGGGTTGACACGAGAATGATTGATCATGTCGACAAACCAGATGATTTGTGGGCACTTCATACGGAAAACAAAAATTCCCTCATAGACTTTGTCAAAGAAAGAAACGGACTTGCCCTTAATCCAGAATCTTTGACCATTGGATTTTCAAGACGCGCGGCCCCATATAAACGTAGCAATTTTATTTTTTCTGATGAAAGGATCATTGCCCCACTGCTTGAGGCGGGCAAATTGCAAATTATTTTTTCCGGCAAGGCCCATCCCCTTGACGATTTGGGCAAATCTATTGTATCAAACATTGTAAAAATGACTAGGAAATATCCAGAGGCTGTGGTCTTTCTTGAAGACTACGACATGGAAATTGGTGCCATGCTCACCAGGGGGTCAGATATATGGCTCAATAACCCAAGACGGCCAAAAGAAGCCAGTGGCACCTCAGGTATGAAAGCGGCCATGAACGGTGTCCTCAACCTGTCTATTCTCGATGGCTGGTGGCCTGAAGCTTGTCGACACGGTATCAACGGCTGGCAATTTGGAGACGGTTTTGAATCAGATGATGATGCGGTTTTAGATGAACATGACTTAAAAGCCCTTTATGATGTTCTACTTAACGAGGTTATTCCAACCTATTACGATGACAAAGGCACGTGGAAAAAAAATGATGCAAGCTAGCATTAAAGACACTATGGAAACATATGATGTCAAAAGAATGCTGGAGGAATACACTCAAAAGATGTATACGAGATAAGTCATAAACTAAAAAAAGCTGGTAATCTCCTCTTAATTTATTTGTAATCGCTTTGATACACCCTATACACATTTAACCATTATAATGGGGAGTATAAATGAAGCAGGAATACTCTTAGGAGGTTACATATGAAAAAATAGCTATTGCTCTAACGGCGGCCCTCATGGTCTTGTCTCTCGCGGCATGTGATAAAACCGATCCAGACCAAGTGGATAAGACACCTATTCAAACGGAAGACTCACAAGCCGTCTCAGATGATGATAAAGGCGATGGGAATGATACATCTGAAAACAGAGGAAACTGACATAGATTCTGAGTCTGATGAAAGCACAACCGATGATGATCAGGAGACGTCAGATTTAGATGCAGACGAAAAACCAAGTCTTTCAAAACTTTCAGATGAAAAGGCCATGGATGCTTACAAAGAAATGATTGAGCGTTTTGAGGCCGAATCCCCTGTGGATACATATGATGACGTTTTGGCCTTATTGCCAAGGCTACCTGAAAATGTTTCTAGTATAATGTTTGCTAAGTTTGACAAGTATATGGAATCTTGGTCAATAAACTATTCCGACCAAATATACTTTGAAGATGGTCCTATGTCAAAACTGGACGTTTCACTGGGCAAGGCCTATGACTACACGGAAGACACCTATGACCTCAGTAAAATTGATAATGAAACACATAAAGCCATTTTGAAAAGTTTATTTGACAAGGGATTCAAATTTGTATGGCTAGAGGGCAGTCCTTATCCAACAGTTGACTACTCCAATTTGAAAAGCTTAAGTGAAAAAGTACCTGAAGAAGTCATGGCCTTCGTACTTGTTATGTCCACGGAAACGGAACAGATCACAGCCGCAGACGCCGGCTTAGTGATTGGATGGAACGAGCTAGCTAAAAGAGCTGTTCAAACAGAAAGCGCCATGAAAATTATTGAAAACGAGGACTTGTACTCGAAATTAGAAGGTCTATACCGTTTTTACAGCCAATCCTATTTACTTGGTCTTAACAACACACCTGTGGTGAACTGGGATGATAACACCCTTCTTGATCCTGTGCGTCAAAGTTACGAGACAACGCTTGAGAAATATCCCAAAAGCGAACTGAGTAAGACACTCGTGAAGTACATGGAAACCTTGGAAACCTATGACTATACCCTTCCATATGAAGATCAAGAGGCTTTCCAAGCAATCGTCAAGCTGCAATCTGAGTGGATTGATGAAGCCGCAAATAATCTCCACAAACATCATAGTCATTAAGTTCAACTCAATAAGTTTATGAAAATAAAAAGCCTTAAAATATGAAATCATATTTTAAGGCTTACTTTTTTTATACAATTTTTGAAGCGTCTTACTCCAAAAGAAAATTAGAACGGATGCATTTTATCCCTTTGCTGGGGCACTGCTTTTTGTGGATTCTCTTTCCACAAGACGTGTGCCCACAATATAATGATTGAGGACATTCTCAATGCCCTTCAAGCTGTTAATAAGAAGCTTTGCCGCTTGGTATCCTAATGACTCAGCATCAATGTCAACACTGCTCAGACTCGGTGTTTGATATTCTCCCAGTGGGATATTATTAAAGCCAACAACTTTCGTCTTCATTCCGTGTTCATGGACATACCGGTTTACACCGATCGCTAAAAATCATCCGTTGTGACGACAGCATCTGGTTCTGCTTTTTCAATTATTTTGCCCATGGCCTCATAACCATGCTCAATGGTCAAGTCAGACATTTCATAAATATCTTCATCTTTAACAGGCAAACCCCTTACTTCCATAGCTCTTTTGAAGCCTTCTAAACGGTCCCTTGAATAATTCATATTTAGTGGCCCGCCAACAAATGTAATCTTGGCGCACCCCTTTTGTATCAGATGGTTTACTACATTATAGGTTGCCTGGAAGTTGTCGTTATCAACCCACAAAACATCATCTGTCACTTCAGGTCGTCCTACCACGACAAAAGGAAATCCAGTGGATTTTAAATAGTCAATACACTTGTCATCTTCCTGAACAGAGAGCAAAACAACGCCATCAACCCATTTGCTTTGAATGAAGTCTTCAATAAAATGAACTTCTTCATCTGGGTTGGCGCTATAAGTGTACATAATACGGTAGCCCTTCTTCTGTGCGTATAGGCTTATGCCACGCATAACCTCAATGAAGAATGGGTTTTTAAACAGATTCTCATCCGTACTTGGAAGTATCAGCCGAGTGTTTGGGTTGGACTGGTTTGCCAAGCTTCTTGCAATTGCATTTGGTCTGTAGTTAAGTTCTTCCATTGCTTCATAGACAATACGTTTTGTCGCATCACTAATGCGTGGATTGTTTGCGATAACTCTTGAAACTGTTGATGGCGACACATTCGCCAACTTCGCCACGTCTTTTATTGTGACTGCCATAATACACACTTCCTTCAGTAACTGATGTTTCACGGATTTAACCGGCGCTATCATAATATCATACTGGTCCTGGATTATCCACGCTATTTAAACATGAAGTCACCAGGTAAGTGGTCAGTGAATAAATATTAATGGAGTAAAGAATCTTGCACGGTCACCCCTTGCAAGATTCTTATGTTTGTCAAATGAACTTACGAATCCAAACCTACTTAATTGAGCCTTGTGCAATTCCTTTAACAATATGCTTCTGTGCAAAGAAATAGAATATTATAATTGGAATCATACTAATTGTAAGACCAGCCAAAGCCAGATGCCACTTTTTACTGAACTGTCCGAAGAAGAAGAACATTTTCAGTGGTATGGTGTGCCACTCTGGTCTGTTAATAACGAGCTGTGGCAAGAGGAAGTCATTCCAAATCCACATAACATTAAGTATACTCACGGTCACAGTGATTGGCTTTAATAAAGGCAGTACAATGTACCAGTAAGTCTGAAATTTATTACAACCATCAATAAGGGCCGCTTCTTCAAGTGCGACTGGAATCCCTTTTATAAATCCGTGATACATAATAATGGCAAGGCTTGATCCGAATCCAAGATACATAAATATTAAGCCACCTGGATTTAGAAAACCAATCTTACCCATGAGGTTGATCAGGGGCAACATCACAGACTGGAAAGGAATGAGCATGGCCGCAGCAAACATAAAATACATGGCCATGGATATTTTTGAATGCGTTCTTACCAGCATCCAGGCTGCCATTGAAGCAAAGATAATAATTAGAACTGTACTCACCGAAGTGATCATAAGGGAGTTAAAGAATGACTTTACAAAATCAAGTCTTTCAAATGCCTCCACATAGTTTTGTGGGCTAAAATACTCTCCAAAAGGCAGACTTGTAATCCCTACAAATATACCTTTTTGTGTCTTTAGTGAATTGGTAGCAACAATATAAAATGGAGACAGGAATAAGACTGCAAGCAACCATGATACTGTTCCTACGATTATTTTTCTTCTTTTTCATGAGGCATTACATCTCCACCTCCCTCTTCTTAGTAAAGTAGATTTGTGTGAGTGTAATAACTGCAACTGCAATTAGGAAAATAACCGCCTTTGCCTGGGCATACCCAAACTGATTTCGTGCAAAGGCTGTCTGATAAATATTCAAAGCAAGCATTTCTGTTGATCCGTATGGACCCCCTCTTGTTAAGGCCAAGTTTTGGTCAAAAAGCTTGAATGAGTTTGACAAGGACAAGAAAAGACCGATTGTAAATGCGGGCATAACCATTGGAATTGTTATGTTAAGAAGTCTTTGCCAAGCATTTGCACCATCTATTTTCGCCGCTTCATTTAAAGACTCAGGAATACTTTGTATTGCAGCAATATAAATAATCATCATATAGCCAGACATCTGCCAAGACATTAGGATGACAAGTCCCCAAAATCCAGTCCCCGTTGTTGAAAGCCAACCTTCAAAAAACGGAATGCCCCAGTGACTACCAAAAGCATCGAATGCTTTTGTGAAAATGAACTGCCATACAAAACCTAAGATCAGACCGCCAATTAGGTTGGCATGAAGAAAATACTTCTTTGAATATTAGCGCCTTTGAGACCTTGAGTTACAAGTAACGCAAGACCAAAGCCAAATTGCATTAATCGCCACAACCGATACGGCAGCGAATTTTGCTGTGAATTTAAATGAGTTTATAAACTCTTCGTCCTGAAATGCACGAATGTAGTTATCGAGGCCAACCAAATTGACATCATTTGAAATGCCATTCCACTCTGCAAAAGAGAAGTAAAACCCTCTTAGCATAGGAATGATAACCACTGTTAAAAATGCAAGCAGGATCGGTCCAACAAATAACCAGAACCAAAACCTTGATTTCTTCATTGCTTCCTCCTAATATCATTTTCAAAATGTGGTCCGTCAGAGTACTCCATAGTTTGAGCAAAGCTCATGTCTATTCTATACGCAAGTTCCGATTGCTTTATCATGCCATAATAAGGACATGTATTATTCCGATTTAAATCATGTGTCATGAAGTGTGCGAGTTCTTCTTTTAGACACAATGGTATCTCTTAATACACACATTAATACTTATGAATAATTGCTTTATATAATCTGTATGGTAACTTTTTTATGTTTGATTTCACTTTCAATTCTCATTTCATTAAATAAGCGCTTGCATATTTGTTTGCAAACCAAGCTTTAGAAAATAAGAGGGGGAGATCACTCCCCCAATTTTTCTTATCTCATTTCATTCCATTTTGCTTTTACTGTTTCAACAACTTCTTCCCAAGTCGCAGCACCAGCATAGTACTTCTGTACTTGCTCACCTAGAATACCCATGCCCCAATCTGTTGGGTAGCCCATGAATACCCATGGCATAGTGCGACCTTCGTTAGCATACATCATAATGTCTTGTGCTAGAGGATCAGCTGGTTGAACATCATCATAACCTGATAGAGGCGGGATGAAGAACATTTCGTTCACAACCAGTTTCTTACCTTCATCAGAAGTGTACAGCCAGTTTAGGAAGTCTTTTGCCGCTGCTTTGTCAGCATCTGGCGCACCACTATTGATTGACCAGTACATAGGAACACCAATTGCGATAGAATCTTCTCTTACGCCCTTCATAGGAAGTGGTAAGAAACCAAGATTATCTGCTACATTTTGATCAATGCCTGCAACGCCACCGTAGATCCAGTTACCTTGCTGAATCACAGCAACACGTTCAATTGCAATGCCTTCGTCAACTTGAGTTGCATAGTCGACAGAGTTCATTTTTGCCTTGTTGTCTGCATTTGCAGAGTAATCTGCCATTAGGTCAAGATATGCCTTGTAAGCGTCTGCATACTTAAATTCAATGTTTTCAGCATCATAAGCTTCTAATGAACTTTCAAATTCATTTGCGAAAGCGCCGTTTGATGCATGAAGACCAGTGACCCATGTTTCTGCTGCTGCAAAAGAAACTGGTGCTTCAAGCAGTGGGAATTCGTCTTCTAGCTCACCAGATTCAATCTTTGTTTTGATTGTCTTAAGAGCCGCTTCGAATTCATCAAATGTATCGATTGAAGATGCATCTACACCTGCAGCTTCAAAAATTGCTTTGTTGTATGCAAGACCGTAGCCTTCAATGTTATAAGGTAGACCATAAACAGCGCCGTCTACAGTTACGCCTGAAGCAACGCCATCAAGAACCTTGTCAGCCCATGGTGCGTCTGATAGATCTTCAAGTCTGCCCATCCAGTCTGATACATCCTGTGGACCACCAACATTGTAGATGTCTGGTTCGTTGCCTGATTGGAACTGTGCACGAAGTGCTGCACCATAATCATCGCCGCCACCAACTGTTTGAAGATTGATCTTCACGTTGGATTTTCAGCTTCATAAAGTTCTACTGCTTTTTCTAGAGCTTCAACGATTTCAACTTTGAACTGGAAAATGTCAACTTCCACCATTTCGTCAGATGAAGTGTCATCCATAGGCTCTTCTGTTGTTTCTGAAGGCGTCTCAGCTGGTTGATCTGCTGGAGCCTCTGGAGCTGATGAACAACCTGCAAGCATGGAAACTGCAAGTGCCATCACCATAAGAAGACTTAAAAACTTTTTCATTAAATTCCCCTCCGTAAAATTTTATCTTCGAGGTAAGCATATGTAACCCCTTTCAAGTCTCTGTGCAACTTTAAATAAGTAAAAACACAGCATCATAGAATGAAATGGGATTTTGCACCTCGTTGTGCATACGTTTGCACAAGTGGGTAAAAAATATGGCTTGTTGCAAGATCATTTTAACATAATCGCAATAAAAACGTCAACAAAATAGCAGAAAAAATCGATTTCCTTGAAAATTGCATGAAAAACTTGTGCAAACGATAGCGCAACTTTGACTCAAAATCAAGACCACTTGGTGCAATATATCTGAATATATTCCAGTAACTCACTTGCCGTTTTTGTACCCGCCTTCCTCAAATAAAGTCTTTTAGCAAATCCGTTCAATAAATGAAATGAAGATCCATTCAACTTTTATTTTTCAATCATTTCCTTATGATTCTTTCAAGTTAGTCATAAGAAAACCCAGAATATTTAGGCACTCTTATCTATGCTCGCCTAATTATCTGGGTTCGGACGCTTGAAAAATTATAGATCTAAGCCCTCGTCATACCATCTATAAAATTATTGATTCTTAAAATTCTATAGATAGTATGACGAGGGCTCTTGAATGACATTTACAAGTTGCTCGGTTGAGTATTCTTTATGAAGTTTATCGTAACTATTGTTTCAGGGTCGAATTCGCATTATAGAGTCTCTTGGTAATCTCCCAACCTCCAAAATGAGCATAAGCATGAAGAATTGAATGGCATCATCAAAAGATCTTTAAATCCAGGCCTGCAAGTTTTTCTATTTTATTGAGCCTGTAAATGAGTGTGTTCCTATGCACATACAACTGTCTTGATGTTTCGGTGATATTAAGATCGTTTTCAAAGAACCGAATGGCTGTTTGAATCAGTTCCTCATCCTGCACAAGGTCTTTAAAAACTGCACCATAATCATCAAAATACCTTTGTCTTGCATCTTCGTCGATTTCACTGACAAGATGATAAATCATCATTTGGTCATAGAAATACAGGCTGTCCTCTTGGCCAAGCTTTCCCCGATCATTAAGGCTGTTTTTGCACTTTTATAAGACTTGTGCAACATTTCAAAGCCCCCTACAGCCTTTCCCACACTAGCCTTAGCCGGTATTAAAAGTTCTGTATTCAGCTCTGAGATAATAGCTTGCAAGTTTTCATGAATGTCTTCTTTCGCTTGAGTAATGAGGACCATGTGGTTTCTGTCAACTTCAACACTAAAGGCTTCACTGAAGATGTTTTCACAAACAACCTTAATTTCCTCCGAGTGTGCGCCTTTGTGATCAACAATCATTACATTTAGATAGTCTGTGTTTTTAAGACCCACCTCTTCAAGGTCTTCCGGGGTATAGGTATCCCCTGACTGTTCGAAGAGCAGCCCCCTTAAGACTGTTGTTTTATCCAGCTCCTTATGTTCTTTTTTAAACATAATCCGGATAAGGTTCATAGCCCCTCGAGCGGCTTCATCTCCTCCTAGAAGAGCAATATAGTATGTATTCACTCCCATGCTGGCTCCCACTGAAATCCACTGAAAATTGCCGGTGACCACGATGTCCCCACTGGGAATTTCAGGCACTTCAATTTGCTCACCTATTTTTTCATGGTTGTTTGCATCAATACATTTTCCCTGATAATCAAAAAGATACACTGGCCATTTAATGCTTTTTTTGAACTTCAGCAAACCGCTGTCTTATTTCGAAATCCATTATTTGACCTCCCCTGTCGCCCAAGTCTGTCGCCCAAGTCACTTCATAATTTTTATCATTACAACTGTAAAAATAACCGTAAAAACTAGAGTCAGACGTGAGCCTGACTCTAGTTTAAGTCTTATATTTCATGTGTAGAGCATGAATAGAGTCTTCAGTAACCGCTTCTCTTTGTCTCTATTCAGTATAACTCAATAATTCTTAAATTTCTATCAAATGGATTCTATCCAAATATAATGGACTGTTCTGTTTCCTTGTCAAATAAATGAATTTTATCTGGCGCAAATTGAGAATTTCACGCCATCACCAATTTTAAGACCTGCGTCTGGGTCAACTCTACCAATGAGTTCTTTGTTACCAGTGGCAATATAAAGAATCAGTTCAGCACCAAGAAGCTCAGTAACAGTGACCTTACCTTCAACTTTTGGACCCTCTCCACCTAGATGGATGTGCTCTGGTCTGATGCCCACAACAACTTCTTTGCCAATATAGCCTTTGTTTTTAGCTATATCACCACGTTCTTTAGACAGCTCAACAGGGGTTCCATTCACTTCAAGATAAATGCGTCCGCCATCTTCTTTGACAACACCGTCAAGGAAGTTCATTTGTGGTGCACCAATGAAGCCCGCAACAAACATATTGACTGGCTGGTCGTAAATTGTACTCGGCTTATCAACCTGTTGAATTTCACCAGCATTCATAACGCAGATACGCGTTCCCATTGTCATTGCTTCAGTCTGGTCATGTGTTACATATATAAAGGTTGTAGACAGCTCATGGTGTAGTTTGATGAGTTCAGAACGCATCTGTACACGTAGCTTGGCATCTAGATTCGATAGGGGTTCATCCATTAGGAATACTTTGGGGTTACGAACGATCGCACGGCCTAGGGCCACACGCTGTCGTTGTCCACCAGAAAGCTGTTTTGGCTTTCTATCAAGAAGCTGTTCTATACCAAGAATCTGAGCAGCATTTTTTACACGCTGGTCTATTTCTGACTTGGATTGTTTCCTAAGTTTAAGACCAAAGGCCATATTGTCATAGACAGTCATATGTGGGTATAGGGCGTAATTCTGGAATACCATTGCAATATCTCGATCTTTAGGTGGTACATCGTTGACCACTTTATCACCAATAAAAAGTTCTCCGTTTGTGATTTCTTCAAGACCGGCGATCATTCGAAGCGTTGTTGTTTTACCACATCCTGACGGACCGACTAAAACCATAAACTCTTTGTCTTCAATGTCTAGTGCAACATCCTTCGCGGCATGAAAACCATTGGGATAGATCTTATTAATTTTATTAAGCTTTAATTCTGCCATTTAAAGTCCCTCCATTGTCTTAATGCTGAATGATAAATGCCTCGATTCAACAATTCACTATAATCATTATAAGACAATGTCATTAAATCGACTATTCGCAGATGTCACAAAATAGAACTGTAATTATGGACAAAGTGACAATTACTCAGTCATTTGTTTTAAAATGTACTGAAATAGCCCCCATGTTCTTCGCACCGATGAAACACTCATGGCTTCATTTGGAGTATGCGCATCAAATATATCCGGTCCGAAGGATATCATTTCTATTGGTGGTTCATGCTTTCTTTGATTGAGTTTTTTTGCAAGTATAGAGCATTCAAGACCAGCATGAATGGATCGCATGATTGGTGCCTCACCAAACTGATCTGTATAGGCATCCTTAAATATTCTTCTTAAATGGTTGTCTCCGTCGTCATTCCACGCAGGATAAGTGTTTACCACTTGAAATTTTGCCCCTATTAGCTTAGAAAGGGTTTTTATTCTTTCAACGGCAAAATCAAGTCTTTCTTCTGTAATGCCTCGTATGGACATTTTAATAAGAGCCTTGTCTTCATAGACTCTTAAAGAGCCAATATTTAATGATGTATCAATTAATTCAGAAGACCTTTTCACTCACTACGTTCACACCATTTGGTATGGATATGAGTAGATCCATTAACCCTTCTGCCGTATTGACTTCAAGGACGGATACCTTGCTGTCAAGAGGACAAATATCAAACTCAATTTGATAGTGTTCTTCATTTAAGAATCCATCCAGGAATTCTTTTATTGAAATCATTTTTTTCCTTCAAGCTTGTCACTGAGTCATGGGGCACGGCCAACCTGAGCTCTCCATAATGGGGAATGACATTATACTTTTCTCCAGCACTCATTGAAATCAGTGAGATGGGCATTTCTTCTGACAATTTCTTATAAATGATGGCCAACATTTGTACAGCATTGCCCCGATTCAGATGAATGTTAAGCCCTGAGTGTCCCCCTTTTAAACCATAAACTTTTATGAAGACTTGAACATCATGTTCGTGTTCAACCTTCTCAAGGGGCAATTCGACTTTCACACGTTGCTCTCCTGCACAGCCAATGATGAACTCGCCTTCTGATTCAGAGTCCATATTGATAAGGTAACGCCCATATAGACCACTTACATCAAGCTCTCTTGCACCGACAAGACCCGCTTGTTCCTGAACTGTGAATATCACTTCTAGGGGCGGGTGAGCAATTTTGTCACTTTCAAGAAGGGCCAAGTAGAAAGCCATGGCTATTCCGTTGTCAGACCCCAAAGCAGTCTGGTTGGCAACGATGAGATCACCTGAAAGACTCATTTCAATAGGATCTTTAGTAAAATCATGATTTGAAGCCCTGTCTTTGATACATAGCATGTCCATATGCCCCTGGAGAATTATGGGTGTTACGGCCTCGTAGCCCTGACTGCCACTCTTTTTAATAATCACATTGCCTATTTCATCTTTTATAGCCTCGAGGCCATTTTTCTGAGCAAAATCCACGACGTAATTTGCAATCGATTCTTCATCACCAGTACATCGAGGGATTTGGCTTATTTCTTTAAAAAGTTCGAAAATTCGAACCGGCTCAATTTTTCTCATTTTTGCACCCCGTTTCTTTTGATGTATTCTACCCGCTTTCACCTGGCTTTACCAAATTAATCGACATCTTCTTATAGAATTGCCCTTTTGGTCAGAATATATTGACAATTTTCCCTCGAGTGATAAAATTACGTTAATTTAATAATTCTGCTTTGTGAACTCCGCTTCAAAATGGAGAACTTGGCAGAATGCGTCGATGGAGACATGCATGTTTGGATTTGTTTAAGAGAGCTGATGGTTGGTGTGAATCAGCACAATAAGAACATTGCGAATCACTCCTGAGCATTTCAACTGAACGATCTATCCAGTAAGTTGAAACGGTTAGCCTCGTTATAGGCTGTAGGTTTGTTGGAACTGAAGGTGGTATAGCGAGTGACTCGTCCTTTATAGGGGCGAGTTTTTTTATTTGAGCAACTTGCAAAATGTATTGCAAGAACCTCATATCGTTAATTGAAAAGTGAAATGCTTTTCCATTCTCCACCGGATGGGCGAGTCAATTAAAAATTTGGAGGGACAACAATGGAAAAGAACGTTTTAACACTGGAAAAAATCAAACAAGCACAAGAGAACCTAGATGGCATAATAGAACGAACACCAACCATCTACTCCGATGTCTTTAGTGGGGAATCTGGCAATGAAGTTTATATGAAAGCAGAAAACCTGCAAAAAACCGGTGCTTTTAAAAATAAGGGGCGCTGGTCATAAGATAGCCTGTCTGAGTGATGAAGACAGGTCCAAAGGCTTATCGCCAGTTCAGCAGGCAACCATGCCCAGGGCGTGGCACTGGCTTCGACTCTTTTTGGAGCTCCATCTACTATTGTCATGCCGCAAACCACCCCACTCATTAAGGTGGATTCCACACGCCGCTTTGGGGCTCAAGTGGTCCTTCATGGCACCTGCTATGATGATGCTTATGAAAAAGCCTTAGAACTTCAAAAGGAGCAAGATCTGGTCTTTGTCCACCCTTTAATGATATTGATGTCATTGCCGGACAAGGCACCATTGCCCTTGAAATTCTAGAGGATCATCCTGATACGGACATACTCCTTGTCCCTGTTGGTGGCGGAGGGCTTATCAGTGGTATTGCTTACGCTGCAAAACAGATCAAGCCAGACATAAAGGTTTATGGTGTCGAGCCAGTAGGTGCACGGGCCATGAAACTTTCTCTTGAAAAAAACAAGCTCTTTGAACTAGACATTGTCAACACCATAGCGGAAGGGGTGGCTGTTAAAAAGCCTGGCGAACTTGCATTAGAAATCATCCCTAAGTACGTTGATGACATTCTCATTGTCAATGATTATGATATTATGGAAGCCTTCCTTCTCTTGCTAGAGAGACACAAGCTCATAGCAGAAGCCGCCGGTGTTTTGCCACTGGCTGGACTGAAAAACTCAGTGTTAAAGGCAAGAAAGTTGTCTCTGTGATTAGTGGAGGAAATATTGACGTTGTTAATATTTCAGCTATGATCAACAAGGGACTTGTGTCACGCGGTCGAGTCTGTTGCTTCACTGTCGACCTGCCCGACCAACCTGGTGAACTTTTAAAAATTTCTGAACTCCTTTACAGGACCAGCGCCAATGTGGTCAAACTTGACCACAACCAGTTTAAAACCCCAGACCGTTTCAAAAGGGTTATCCTAGAAGTGACCATTGAAACAAATGGACATGAACATTTAACATCCATCATGAACACCCTTGTTGGAGAGGGGTACGCCATTAAAAAAATTGTATAATCTTTAAAGGCCACCTGTCCGTCAACAAGTCCATGACATGAAAAGTAAAAAGCCGCCAATGAAATCTAGTGCGATCTCATGGGCGGCTTTTAAATATGTATTTTTAATCTTCTTTTTCTTTAAAACCATTTGGTGTGTGCACCACCAAAATTTTAACGGTCTTACTTGTGAAATTGGCCCAGTTATGGACTTGGTTTGAGTCAAAGTGTGCACTGTCCCCAGGGTAGAGGTCATGGCGTTCGTTGTTAAGAATCAGAGTGAATACCCCTTCTAATACATACACGAACTCTTCCCCGTCATGCTGGTTGACTGGAACGTCTTCATCTTCTGACATCGGTAGTATTTCAACAAGCTTGGGGATAATATTCATTTTACTGAGTTGATTGGATAAATGATAATGAATCAACTGATTGTTTTCCACTTTGAAAGACTTCCCGTTCGTATGACTTTAAAATTTCACTGTTGTTTTTGCTTTTAATCGGAAAGAAATACGATAAGTCCACTTCAAGGGCCTTTGCAATTTTCTCTAGCGATGTGATAGCAAGGGCCGTTAGCCCTCTTTCAACCTGTGACAAGAAGCCAATTGACAAGCCTGTGGCTTCACTTAGGTCTTTGAGGGTCATTTTACTCCCCAGTCGTAATGCTTTTTATGTTTTCACCAATGCCTTGTTGCATTATCCCACCCCAATTCGTCTATTTATTTGAAAACCGCTCAATATATCATGCTGTATCAACTTTTTCATTTCAAACTTAACTTCAAGTATAGGCCATGCAGACTTATACGACGCTGAAATGGCTTCGATTCACATTTTACAAATTAATGATATAAAAAAGATATGACACTAACAGTCATACCTTTTTATATTATACTATTATTATGGTTTTTTTAAACCTGATTCGCCCACGAAATTTATATGAACAATCAGAATTGGCAGGGACACTAGAATAATGATAAGTCGAATTTCTTTGAAAGCGCTTCCAACATTTTAATCCCTGCAATGGAGTTGCCCTTACTGTCTAGGGACGGCCCAAAAACACCTATTCCCATTCTTTTGGAACAGAACAAAGAATACCACCGCCAACACCAGACTTTGCCGGTATACCAACGTTCATAGCAAATTCTCCTGATGCATCATACATACCACATGTCATCATAAAGGTTTTAGAAACCCTTGCAAATCGCTTGGGAACAATAACTTCTCCGCTGATCGGATCTATACCATTGTTGGCAAGTGTCAGGGCTACATTTGCAATCCCTTGACATGTCATTTCTATGGAACATTGTCTGAAGTACAAATCTAATGTTTCTTCAACATTGTCTGAAATAATACCGAATTCCTTCATAAAATAGGCCATAGCTCGATTGCGATTGCCTGTTCTTTTTTCAGATAGGTAAACGCTTTCATTGAAGCCAACATATTGGCCGCCCGAAAGTTTTTAAGAAGATCAATAATACGGTTTAGTCTGTGTTCCACATCTTCGCCTTAATCATACCAGCGACTGCAATAGCTCCTGCATTAATCATAGGATTGTAAGGCGTATGATGGTCAACGTCTCAAGTCGTATCATTGAATTAAATGGATCCCCAGTAGGCTCCATTCCCACCTTCTGAAATACTTTTGCTCACCCTGATCCATCAGAGCCAACAGTAGAACAAGCGGCTTGGAAACACTTTGAATTGTAAATGGTACATCGTATTGTCCTGCGCAGAACATATCCCCATCAAGAGTTCTTACACAAATCCCAAGCTGATCACCATCAGCTTTGCCGAGTTCGGGAATATAATCAGCAACCTGTCCATGCGATGTCCAGTGTCTATTTTCTAGGATTAGATTTTCTAAATATGCTTGCATATACCTCTCCTCTTGACTTAGTGTCTATTAATAAATATATGTTATGAGACATGCAACGTCAACCGTTAATTCCTCTTGCCATCAAGCTTATTTTCTTATGCAAATTCAAAAGAGCTTGTGCTCATTATAGAAACCATAGCTCATTACTTTGATTTTTTTGAATGACTTTTCACTTATCTGAAGGTCTATAGCTAAAAACTGGTATAATTATTAATAAGACATACAGTTTATATTTGTCTGTGTCTATGCATTACGTACCATAGAAAGGGTTCACTATGTCCACTATACGAAAACTTTATGCGCTACTCACGGGTAAATTATATATTCCAGATGAAGCTCGTGCCTTAACCGGTAAAACATTATTACACTTGTCGGACACACCTCATATGATTTATGGAGATATCAAAAAACTTATTGAAACTGTGCAGCCTGATTATATAATCCACACAGGCGACATGGTTGACAATGTCAAATTAGGGCTTTATCCTTTTCGGCTCAATGATTATAAAAAGAGCCTTAATAAGTTTGGTCGGCTAATCCATGCCTCTACTGGAGCCAAACTCTATATTGCCCTTGGAAACCATGATCATTTGGAAACCGTCAGACAGGTCTTTCCCAGTGCACAAATCTTAGTGGATCCAATTATTATAAACATTGAAGGGCATCAGATTCAGCTATCTCATTATGCACCACTTGACACTTCTCAACATGATAAGATTGCCCTTTCTCTTTTTGGTCATGATCTGTCTATGCACACTCAGATTTTAAATCACACAGCCTATTTTAAATGGCATCGAACACATTAGCATCATAGAGCTCGATACATTGAATATCATACCAATAGAATATCCTGCCGGAACAAATGACAGTCGTCTGAGAAGAAACAAAATCGGAATGTAATCCGTTCACAGGAGGTCCCTATGTTAAAACTTGTACGAAGTGGTTATAAAACCTTGGTTTTTGAAGTGACACACCTTGAAAGTGCTATAGAATTTCTAAGGCGCACTTGCACTGTTACAGATGTATACAATCCATCCCCTAATGATGTCCACGCTCTGAATGATATTTTTGGACAAGCTTCAAACAGACATGTCATGGTCCACTTGGTCAGCAAGATGAAACCCATCCTTTCACACGAAGAGGTGGATGCCCTTGTCAAGATTGATGGTGAAATGTTCAAAGTCCTTATTGAGGTCATAAACAATGACACTGATAAACTCATTAAAAGTTCCCGTGTTGGGCCAGGTGTGGTCATAATGAAACTCATTGGAGATGAAGACAAGGTCATTGAAATGATTAAAAAAGACTTTGGCGCTGTTTCTGCCCCTGTCTTCGTTCAGCAGGCTGACCATTCTGATGGAACCATTATTTCTTTTACCAAGGGCAATATTACTAAACCTGTATCTGTTGAAGAAATGCACCCAGTTGCCCTACATACGCATATGAATTTTACGACGGTCCTTCAAACCCTAAGACTTCAGAATCTTAAATATTTAAATGCCGGCCTTCATAACGAAGACTGGTATGAATTAAAGATTAAGATATATGATGCCTATGGAAAATTCGAACTCCACTACAAAACGCCTGGCGTATATTTTAGAAAAACTGGACGTTGGCTTAATATTGGGTGAATCTTGGGGCACTGATGCCGCTACGATCTTCTTGTCCGTTGGCATTTACAAGGTCCGATTCTTCACATTCTACAACCCTATTCACATTAAGAAAATCCTTGTGGGACTTGAATTTTTAGACGATGGCACAAGGGTCGTCGACTACGATCTCTATTTGAAAAGACGAAAAATCCACTGGGACGCCCTTAGAGACAAGGAACATAAGACAAGGGAATCCCTGAGTCATATGTTTAGAATGGACATTTTATCCCAATTGACCGAAGAAGAAATTAACGAACTCCACTTAATGGAAAAGGAAATTCTTCAAACAAGGACTATGAGTCCGGATTAGACTCTCTAAAAACCGCTTGATTGAGCATACGCTTTGTTTGCTTCAAGCGGTTTTTCTATGTTTTTACTTATCTTTGATTGCTTTTGTTTATTCTGCACTTAGCAATTCTTTGATTGCTTTTGTTTACTCTGCACTTAGCAATCTTTGATTGCTTTTGTTTACTCTGCACTTAGCAATCTTTTGATTGCTTTTTGTTTTACTCTGCACTTAGCAATCTTTGATTGCTTTTGTTTACTCTGCACTTAGCAATCTTTGATTGCTTAAGTCGCGACGCGCGCCTATAAGTGAAAAAAGCAAACACCCGAAGAAACGAATGAATTCTTTTCTTCGGGTGTTTTGCTTTTTCACTTGCAATGCTTTACATTTCGCGCAAAAAGACCGGAGCAAGCTCCGGTCATTCTCGTTCAATATTAAGGGGGTTCCTTAATATCATTCAATGACAACAAAATCAGCAGGATGATTTGTTGAAGGGCATGCAGACTATTTTCAGATGTATCGGCAGGGGTGATCATCTGATTCCGTAGAATTTTAGCCGTCTGCAAAGCCAAAATTCTTTCGATTTTCTCTACTAGAGAAAAACTTAATGTATAATCCCACTGCAGGGGGTGCGTGGATAATACAGTGAATTCAAATCGGAAATTCTCTCCCCCGATCACTCGGTTGCTTTCCTTATTGAATTCATAACCATTTTAGCCCTTCCCCAAGGAATCGTCAATATTCCAGAAGAAAACCTTAGAATGAAAACGTTTTCTTTGTAATTAGTATACAAACCCTTATCTTATATTGACTTCAATCGTATGTCTTTTCTGAAAAATTCTACGTATTAAAAACACCTCTAAATACAGTCCCTATGCGGATTGTAAAAATAATGACCCATACTCACATATGTTGTACATTCTTAACAATTAGATATTATTAACAAGAGTCACTCTAATTTTGAAGGAAATTTGTTTATAAAATCTATTAATAGTGTGTATTTTTATATAGATGACATCAATAAGCACCATAAAAACAAACAATTCAAATCACAACTGAAAAGATCTCCCTATCCATGATAGCGGAGACCTCTTTATGATGTTCTTGAATAGCACGACACCCTGTTACGTCCTGCTTTTTTTGCATGGTAGAGCATTTGATCGGCCCGCTCTACAATACCGCGGTCATGTTGTCCTGCTTCTGCAATACCTATGCTCACAGTTACTTTTATACGATCAACAAAAACCATATTTTCAATTGATCTTCTAATTTTCTCACTTAAGAAAAAAGCTTCTGCTTCGACCGCACCTGGTAAAATGACAATAAACTCTTCACCACCATATCGTCCAATGATGCCTCGGCCATCTATCATATCTCTTAGCATGTTGGATATGCTAATAAGAATCTCATCACCAACCTTGTGTCCATGGTTGTCATTGATTTTCTTAAAGTAATCAATGTCCAACATAAGAACAGAATATACAGTTCCTTCGGTCATATAGACCTCTGAAAGTTCTGAAAGCGTTAACTCAATTTGTCTGTGATTATATAAGTTTGTCATAGGATCCCTTAGAGAGATTTCCCTAAGCTCCTCTGTTTTTCTTTTATTTTCTTTTTAGTAAAAATCGCAGTCTTGAATAACTTAGTATTTTTGCCATAAATATCGTTTCATTATAAGGCTTTACAATGAAGTCATCTGCTCCAAGACTCAACACTTGAGCAATTATCTCAGTATTTTCCAGAGAAGAAACTGCTAAAATAACCGCTTCAGTACACTTTTTTCTTATTTCAAATATGACTTCTTCGCCTGTCTTACCAGGCATAACTAAATCCACTAAGTATAAGTCAAACTTATCATTTTCTGCATCAAATTCATCAGGGTGACTGTAAAAACTCACATTGATAATACCATGCTTTTGAAACAGCTTTTGTAGGGCAAGCAGCTGCAGTTTATCATCATCAATGACTGCAAACTTCAACTGACGCATCTGCTCCCTATTATCGATCTCAGTGAGCATGCTTTCGAAATTTTTTCTAAGAATACTTCTTTCCTCATTAAACTGCAAGAAGTGGACATAACTCAAATCAAGGTATATCTGTCTGAGTTTAAGGCTATCTTGAATCGTAACAAGTACAATAGGCACACAACCTCTACATCTATTATTAAGCAACTTGACCTGTTCGCGAAGCGCCTTGTGGTCATCTTCTAAACTTACCCTGACCATGACCATTTTCGTGTTTATATCATTCAAATAAGGTATCAACTCATCTACTGTTTTAAACTGCACCAGTTCGAGCCCATACCTTTCAAGTTTCTTTATAATCTCCGGCGAGACAAGATTTAATTCTCCCACATATAATACTGCATCCATTTTGCCACCTCGCGAAGCATCCCAATAACAGTATCAAGTTTATATCAAGCCCATTGGCTTGTAAAGTGCCATTCAGTTAATTTTGGAGGAGATTTAACTCTAAAACTGGTCATAAAAAAGGAAAGTTGACTATTTTTGTCAACTTTCCTTTTAATTTCATATTTTTAGCAATGTGGGCTCGAATTTCCCAAGCAACTACTTATCTCCAAATAGACCGCCTAAAATTGCACCACCTACATCCAGACCACTTTGCTCGCCTTTATTTGATCCCATTGATGCATTGGCATAAAGACGTTCTGCTAGTCTAGAAATTGGAAGGGACTGTAAGTATACTTTTCCCGGTCCAGTTAAATGCGCTAGAAAGAGACCCTCCTTACCAAATAAGGCATTCTTAAATCCACCAACGAACTGAATATCATAGTCGATCGAACTTTCAAAGCCAACAATACAACCTGTATCCACTCGGAGTCTTTCTCCAGGATTTAAATCTTTTTCAATAATTGTTCCACCTGCATGTATAAAGGCCAGTCCATCGCCTTCAAGTCTTTGAAGAATAAAACCTTCTCCACCGAAGAAACCTGCACCTAATTTTTTGGTGAGTTCAATTTCGACTTCAACACCATTGGCTGCACATAGAAATGAGTCTTTTTGACAGATAAAGCGTCCTCCATAAAGGCCAAGATCAATGGGAACAATTCGCCCTGGATAAGGTGCTCCAAACCCAACTCTAGACTTGTTTGACCCTGTATTATAGAAGGTTGTAATAAAGAACGATTCACCAGTGACCATCCTTTTAAGCCCCTTCATAAAACCGCCTTTTGTTCCAGTTTCCATTTCTATTCCAGTTTCCATATAAGTCATGGCACCAGCTTCTGCACGGACCCCTTCTCTTGGATCCAATTCAATCTCTACAAGCTGCATGTCATCCCCATAAATTTTGTAATCAATTACATCTGCCATCGTATCACTCCCTATTTTATTGTTCTTTTTTGAAATATAAAGTAAAATTCACTTATATTACTTTTAATTATAGCACCTGTTTGTTTACAATAACCTTAAGAATGTGTTATATACTATTTGTATGATTGTCTCAATTTAACTGGTAATTGCAGACCAATCATCAAGTCCGCAGGTCTTAAGATTAAGCCTGATAGGTCCGATTCTATCGGAATCAACATAGCAAAATAATTCCTGCATGATAATTAAAGAGGAGTTGAACCATATGCCAAAAAAAAATACTATTAACACAAAAGCGCTTTAGAAAAAGTTGAAGCAGAACTAGATGCACTGATTATAAAGCGTAAAGAAAATTTCAGAAGAAATCAAAAAAGCACGTGAATTCGGTGATCTTTCTGAAAACGCTGAATACCACGCTGCCAGAGAAGCACAATCACACAACGAAACAGAAATTCTACGCATTCGTGAAATTCTTGAAAACTACGAACTCGTTGAGGAATCAGACGGCGATACAGTTTCACTGAATACAGAACTAAAAATCCTTTATGTGAATGACAACGAAGAAGACACAATTAAAATTGTATCAACTATTGAAGCTGAGCCATTTGAAGGTAAACTGTCTAATGAGTCACCTATCGGATCAGGTCTTATTGGACGTTCTGTTGGTGAAACAGTTGAAATTCAAACACCTGGCGGTTTAGTCAACATCAAAATTTTAGACATCTTATAATTGCGTCACTTGCAAAATATCAATTAATAACAAGATACAGGCTGAGCCTGTAATTTTGCAAGCGTTTAAACGAAAAACACTCAGACCACTGAAAT